>Ga0209366_1000398_pt1 | contig 10169 bp, 6 predicted proteins | sample WorMetmaBAHAMAS2_FD_187391 | JGI IMG/M metagenome (GOLD analysis project Ga0209366, IMG submission 187391) | Marine gutless worms symbiont microbial communities from Max Planck institute for Marine Microbiology, Germany - Inanidrilus... | ecosystem: Host-associated > Annelida > Digestive system >...
TCAAGTTTTAGTCAACTGCGGTCTGGCGAAATCAAGACCGCAACGCTAATTAGCTAATTAACGTCGCTGTCTACTTGCGGTCTGCTTGCGGTCTTGCAATCTTGCGGTCAGGTTTTAGTGAGACCGGCAGTACAGATGTGGATTATTAAAGCTCTGCCACTCATTACAGCACTACTTTTAATTGGTTGTATCACCATACCGCGGTATTATATAACTGTAACTGCTGGATACTGTAATCATCCTGCGTAAGCTGAACATTCGCTTGCTTGTTTTTATGCAATGTAAAAACAAGTTTTTAATAAAATTTGTGATGTAACAAACGTAAACAAACTTCATAAACAGTAAACAAAAAGATCTGTCTAAATATAGGACGCAAAAAAAGCATCGCAATTCGGTATGAAATAAATCGGACTCTTCGCCGTTTTGTTTCGTAATCGTACAATTCCTTAATATTTCCAATTGAAACGAAACGAATACCATTGGAGTTTTTATAAGTAATTTTTTTGGATACCAGTATCTGGTAATTTCTTGAGCTATCATAGACCATACATTAATGACGTCGGTTTATGTTGATACTTAGGAACTGCGCTCCTATTAAATATTTTTTCGTGGGAGCAATAGCTAACATGTGAGCTGTTTAGTTTATGAAATCAAACGTTAATAGAGTATAATTGTTCTGTCACATTTCCGCACAACGTCGATGTAACATATGTTGCATTGAAGTTGCCAGAGTTCTAGCATCTTTGTGCTGTATTCTGATTTAGCCCGCTCGGCAAACTTCCCGACCGGACTATCTATATTATAATAATCAGACAGTCTGTCTGCATCATAAGCGCGATACACAGACGAGCCACAATCGCGCTTTGGCGATTGTGGCTCGTATGTTTTACTTGCGTTACTTTTTTTTATTGATCGCTCGGAGAACAATTATCTCAGAATCTCCTCACAGATTTTCACAATATTTTAGCCATATGAAAGCGTTTTGAATGGAGATGATCGATCTGGACCTTTTTTTCTCAAGGGACGTTGCCATGGCAACCAATTTTGTGGAAAAATTGCAACCTACCGTCATTTGTCGCTCTGGCATTCCGAAACGGAATGGAATATCACAGCATCAGTGTGCGCATTAACAGCGTCTGTGATACCTCTAGCCTATATCGTGTAAAAATTTTGTGAACTTTGGTCCTAACTCCAGAGTTGACAAAGCTCATTTGCGAACTTTTGGTACAAAACGGCAAAAATTCACGTATACAGTCGAGTATCTCAGGATACACTAAACCAATTTTTACAATGTTTTTGCGGTATGAAATCGCTTTGCATGGAGATGATCCACTTGCACCTCTTTTTCAGATTTGTCCTGGATCGTTGCCATGGCAACCAATTAATGTTGGGAGAAAGTAATGAACGTGAAATGATACCATCTGGATTTTTTACACAGCATTCCAATACGAATTGCAATATTATTATCTAGATGTGTGCATTAACATCGGAGATGATAAGAGCTACATTGTGTGAAAATTTGGTGAACTTTTGTCCGGTAACTCCAGAGATGACAGAGCTCATTTGTATACCTATGTACCTGTATTGGGCAAAAATCGACCTACACATCTTGATTTGTTGTGCTGCCATTCAGAAACGCCACACAGTATTGGAATGCTGATGGACATATCCAGAGCGACGATGATCAGGCTACACACTGGTCTGATATAAATTTGGTGGCCTTCTGACCAGTACTTCCAGAGTTTACACAAATCAACTGTGTACTATAAAACAGGCGTTGATCAGCACTTGGGTTAGTATATCTACGTTTGTTAAATGGCAGCACAGTTATTTTTCACTACTACTCATCAGAGGGCAACACTATGACACCGAGCGGGCTATACACTAGGCTTTGCCACACATTTCTAGTCTGTTATGTTTTGTGAGTTGTCCTTCAATTCATGCAAGCCAATGTGACTTAACTCTGTGGTCAAATTTTGCTCACCGACTAGAATGGAGCAGTATGGCGCAGTTGCTGATGAGACAAACATAACTGTAGCCGTTGGAGATGTAGCTGTCACAGAGAAACATGAAGTTGAAGTGCAAGAAAAGAGAGTTTCGTGTGATGACTCAGTGTCACAAGTGCACAGCGAGGATTCTCCTGAATTGTCAGTTAAATCACCAAAGGAGGACGGTGAACTAAGCAGTGCAAGGTGCTTATTGCAATGTTACGAGCGTATGTGAGTGACACTTTTGATATTGCTGACATTTTTATTCTGTCACTTCTCTGTTAACTTTGTAGTACTTCTTATTTTATGTCAAATTATTTTTTTATAAAACCATTGGATAATGTTTGCACTGAAAATGTCACCAAGTTAATTGTGGGTCTCTGCTTTCTGACATCTTTACCAGAAATTGATTTTATTGTGATATACAATGTAGGTCTACTATTAACATATTTCTTTTCCATGTGAAATGTCATAGGTTGTGATGAAACTGAGGGTAACATGATATCTCGAAAGACAACATTGTTCATGGTTCTAGTAAAATGAATAGTTTGCAGACAACTAGGGATGTATGTCAGAATAACTTTCTGCACATTGGAAAGACATGCTTTACAATATCGGTCACCAGAAGATAGCAACCTTACCTTTGATCAGTTATATAAGTATTATATGGTCCGGTGATATATTTGTTAATGGTAATTGAAATTTGAAGTACAATTATTAATTTTAGTTAACTGTAAGTATAATAAAAACTGAAAATATTTTTAAAATGGTAACTTTAATGAAACTGAAACTATTCTTTAAGAGTATATGTAAAATTGTTGTGTAACTGAGAACTGAAATTGAAATGAATTTACCCAGAACTGAATTAGAACTAAAATATAAATTATTTTCAGAACATGGTGTCGCCATGAAGTCATGAACCTTGGTGCATGTTTCTTTGTGCAAAGTGCATGGTAAACACTGTGAGACTAAAGTTGGAAATTTTGTACATTTTGCAGCAATAGTGATGAGGATTGCAACGAACAGTCGACAACAGCGACTGATGTGCAGAATACAGCTCATATAGAGCATGACTTCTCACAGTGTGACAACAATGCTGCTATAGAGAATAAGGTTTGATATGGAATTTGACTTTAATAACAGACTCCAGAGGTTTTGTTATAGTGCACTTTTCGTGGTTTTGCTTTTTATAGTGTAACTGTTTATATAATCTTGGTAAAAAAGCAGGGAGATATATTTTGAGTTTGACGTTTATTTTCTCTTGTAAATTTGATTAATGTACATATTACTAATATTTAAGTGTCTGTCTACCATTTTTCTCAACATAGTTTGTTATATTGCATGCCTCTTGGCTGTATAAATCGTGTACTATAATTTGCCAGTATTTATGTGAATCTATGAGATTTGTCTGCATTACACCTAGAGAGAGGATGCTGCTGAAGAGACGAGTGAAAAGCCATTTGAAGATTATCGCCAGGAACATGGCGACGTTGAGTCTGACAGTAGTGACAGTTTAGACTCTGATACTGACAGCACTTTTAGTGAATTATCAAGTTCCGCTGACACATCTTCCAGTGATGCTGACTTTATTTCATTGTAAGTATGCCTTTAGCTTGCAACATTTTCTGGATATTGTCACAAGTTGTGAATGACCTTCAGCTTGACCTTGACCTTCAACTTGCAGATGACAGTCTAAATAGTGTTTGACTTGTGACTTATGACCATTGTCATAAGTTTTGTAGACAAAAGTAATTACATGTATAATAATCAGAGTTAAAGTTATTAAATTACAGATTTTTGGTTAGCATGTTTTGTTAAAATACTTTTGTTTACTCACACTCGTTCATTAGTTATATATTTTTGGTGAAAAGATTAGCTAATGATAATACTTACTTAGTAATAAATTATTTTCTGTTGTTCTTATTGTACTAGAACTTAGTGTAACAAACCTTTAGCAGAATTAGTACATTCTTTTGTTGAAACACTGTGACTCAGTTACTTAATTTTTGGAACATTGTATATTCTAAGAAAAAAACTAATATTTAACAGTTTCATCGCTGATATTCATTATATCTAAGAATAATGACAAAAATTGGGCTTTGACATAAATTTACAGCAAATTATTTTGTGTTGATGAATTTTATAGTAGTGAATTTACAGTGAGTGTGATTATTCGGTGTAGTTGTAGTATAGATGCAGTTAATGTGGTTTTGTTGGGTGCATCGAATGTCAGACGAAAGACAGCGAATCGCGACCAAACATGTGATAGTTCGTATTCACAGAGAGCACAGAAGAAGCTCGCTCGTAGACGAGGTGAATTCTTGTTAGAGGTTGGTTTGCAGGTTTTATATTCAGCTTTTTTTATCTGTTTTTCTTTCCTCTTTACCACTTGTGATGAAGCTAGATTTCTCTGGTGACTAGCAGCATTTTATTCCCATTAGACAGTTACACACTGTGTCTCAAAAAAACGACACTGGTATAGCACATTATAACTTTAACACACATCAACCGCTTTTGGTACTTTTAATCAGAGATGTTGCTGAGAGAGTGTGCTGTCGAAAGGTAATTATCCCACCTCTCCTAACTAATGTCTCTGCACTACCTGTGGAAACGTGAACCCCAGAAGTTGTTGTTTTCAGTCATACCATGTCTCGAAAACAACACCGCTTTGGCGTTATATATCTTCAACAACCATCAACCAATTTTAATAATTTTTGGCAGGTAATAGTTATGGAGTTATCATAAATCTGTCTTATTTTTTGTGTTCGTTTGCTATGATTTCCTTAATTTGCCTTGAGATTACAAAGGCGGGAATGACTCAGTTTTTATGTCACAGGTTGTTTGTTAACATGCCAGTTACTAAAAAAGATAAGATTCTGATTACAAATTTGTTCACATTTGAAGGCTACAATGCCAATAAGTTACTCAGGGAGTTTCCCAGTAAAGGCTGGAATGTAGGCAGCGTCTACAAGTTGTTGCAAAAACTGGGTCGGTCGACCGTTGTCCCGGCAGCAGCAGATGACGCAGCGCCTGCAGTGTTGATGAACTGATGTTACACAAAAATTGCTAGGCGTGAATAATATTTGCACACTGTACATAATATTGTCTACAAAAAAAATAATCAAAATTGGTTGATGAGTGTGGAAGCCGAAGCACTGTCGTTTTAAAGACACAGATACAGCAAAACTGAAAAGACAATATCCAGGGTTCATGTTTTACCAGGTAGTGCAGAGACATTTGTTAGGAGAGGCAAATTATCGTTCGATAGCGTACTCTGTCAGCAACATCTCGCCAAAAATATCGGGGGTGGGTTAAAGTTATAGAGTGCAACATCAATGTCGTTTTTTGAGACACAGTGTATATGTTACTTCTTTGGAGTGTATATTGGGTTCGCTATGGCATATCTGTCTTCTTTGGGCCATGAGTGTAGGTTAATATTTAGTTTTAATTGGCAAGTAATTTGTAGACAGATATTACTGATGTAAAATGGATGAACGGTTCAGATTAATGAATGAATGTATTGTTGTAGGATTTGCCACCAATTGAAGACCTTCACATTACCGTTGATGATAGTGTACAGTTTAAAGATGTCGGGAAAATTTCCTCAATTGTCGATGTCCTCGGTAAGTTGTAGTGGTGACTTTTCCGCAGTTGCCGATGTTGATGTTCTATTGTACTGTGACGATGTTCATGCTGCTCATGTTGCCCAGTTAGCTATGGAATACAGATTTACCATCCATAATGGCAAATTATTTAATTATTTGTCCATATACGAGTATCAGTTTAGTAAATTGTCGATATAACAAACCCAACAGATGTTTTGAATTCTGTGATGCTGTTGGCAGAAATACGTTAATTCTTAGTCACTGCTATGACGGTCTTTAGGCTTCTGTTTAATACTTTTGAAAAGAAGATGAACACCTGGACTATGTTCTAAATTTGCTCACTTTTTATGTTTTTATAACTCATTAATCAAAGTTATGCTATCAATAAATGGATTATGCAGCAGAGATTCAGTTCTTGCTCTCAGTCGCCAGTGACATCAGATGAATCAATCTCTTGTGGTTGTAACTGTTGCAGTTTGTCAGACATGTACTGTTGAAAGACAGCAGCAGAAACTACATCTTTCAATAGACATACTTTCTGTTGTTGTCACTGTTTGTATACAGCATTTTCATTCATGATAACAAATGTTGTACATTGTTCACTGCAGTCTGTATAGCATTTACTGATATTTTGCTGTACAGATTTACGTATGATATGTTGCGTGTACTTTGGTTGACAGTTATGTCCTGATGTACCAGCAGCAGAGCAACCGTTGCAGATTCATGCTAGCAGTTGTCCAATTACTATCTGTAATTTTGCAATCCTGACACTTTCTAGGCTGGAGATATGAGAACAAGATGTTGATTGTCCCATTTGGACATAAAATCTTTACTATCTGTTTTGTTAGTTATAGTTCAGTTGCATTTGTGGACGTATTTTAAACGTGTCCATATATTTTGTCAGTTGTAGTTGAGTCAAACGGTGGCAATCCGCCGTTAGACGAGGAAACAATACTGTTCCTGGAAGACAAAGTAGTTCTTGGCAAGGTGAGTGAGTTCTTTCTCACACGGTTTAGCACACTTAGCCACTGTTGCCATGTAGGATGGTACAGAGACAGTGAAGATAATGTCAGTGAGGAAAACTCTTTAATGTTTTCTCATTAATCCACGTGTGCAGTCAACAAGGACATGGGGCCGGTGAAACTTCACACCAACAAAATAAATCCTTGAGTTGTTAATGCCGAGTGACAGCTAACACAGGTGTGTAATGGCCTTAAAATGACAGCAGTAATCGTCACTTGGTCAATGTGCTGCCGAACACTGCTTTACTGCTATAAATACTACACAGTATGTAGATATAGCAGTCAGCTGTCAAGTTGTGGTCAAATTACTTTCGATTTCTTTCACTCGGTGAGAAAGAGACTGCAGTGCATGTTGCGTGTGTCAGCATTTATCAGCAAGTACTAGCATTAACATAAGTGACGAGTCTGTTTATATAATTCGTGTCAGGGTCATTAGTGCGCATGCAGTGAGGTTCGTATTCCCAGTTCACATAGCTCACACCAGTGCCACAAAGCTGTCAAGTTTTCATTGCTTAGAGTGTTGTGAATCGAATTGGCAGCGAGACAGTCGGCAGTAGTCTGTAGTTGTGTCTGTCAGTCAGCAGCAGTCTTGAATGGTCACGAATCAAGTTCACACTGCGTGGTGTGAATTAGGCATTAAGAATATTGCCCAACATGGGTTTGACGGTGTCCTGTGTACTCTGTTATTGTTACCGGTTGTGAAATTATGTGTACATTATTCATTTTAAAATGTTTATTTGTTTATGTTCAGGTATTTGAGATATTTGGGCCAGTATCATGCCCACTGTACTCAGTGCGATTCAACAGCTGTGATCATATTGTCCAGCATGGAGTCGAGGTCGGAGCTAAAGTCTACTATGTTCCCAACGTATCCGAGTGGACTCACTACGTGTTCATGGAGCATGTTAGAGCGTACGTTGTGACATTCGCTGTACATTTGTCTAGCGCATAATTACCAACAGTATTAGTTGACATTGTAATACAGTTGACAACTTCTGTTTGTCTGTTTATCCGTTTCCGTTCTATATTTTAAATTGTTTGATCTTAGACAGCTTTCCCTACCGTCATTTTGGCACGATATGACCTGAATTGTGTTGAAAACGCCGTTAAACACCAACCATGCAACCAACCTGCCGTCATTATAATGATGATTTGCTAATGCATCGAGCTCAGCTGGTCATCAAGTTCTGTAAAGACGAGTGGTGTGGATTTTACACGCTGGACACTCTCTTGTTGGTCGTCCAAAACTGTCAGCGTCAGTGAAGAGCACGGAGGAAAACTCCAATCACTGACAATGACGAGAGAAATAACCCAACAGCCTTGTTATTTTAGTTGTTGTATCTTTGTTCCAACGTTTTCAAGGTGTTTGGTAATTATTATCCGCCGCCCCGTCATAGAGCAAACGCTGCAGTATGACTGTCTGTTTGTCTGTCTGTATCATGTTGCCATGTTATATGTTGTTTATTTTGTGGTCGTGTGCATGTGTTTAGTGCAGTGGACGTAATTAGTTAGATATTATGTGCTGGTGATATTAACTGATATTTCAGTATGCTTGGTTCTGATGCGTCGTGGGAAAACGACCACGAGCCACCGGCGTGGGTGAGTTCTTCACCTAGTGCTGTTTATACTTCGCTTATATTTCAACATTTATTTCTCATTACTTAATTAATTAATTAGCTTAGTTAAATTTACACAATAATAAATTATGAACCAGTGACTGTATGTTGGGTTTTTATGCAGCTGACTGACTTGTACTTTTGGATTTGGTTCCAGTTGGCTGTCTCATAAATAAACAGTGAAAATTTATAGAGCAAGTATTTTGTGTGTGGAGAATAGAGTCTGCTCAGACCAGGCACTCGTCCCAAAACAGTTGATGTGCTAATTTATGCTATTAGTTTGAAGGTATAGTTTTATAATTGCAATTAATAGACCATTCACATATTTGTGCTTTATTATATTTTGTAATTGTATAAACGTTGCGCACAGTGGCATCATATTGCATAGGCCTCTAATAATGGTAATGGAATTGTGGGTCAGGCCTCATCTTAGGCAGGCCTAAAATTGGCTGATGGGCCTAAAGATTTTAGAGCAAACGGATGGGCCTAAGAATTTCAGCTCATGCAGAGATCTAATGGAGACGGCATAGGTAACACCGTTGAAGAGAAGTCGGTTATCTTTTTTGTTAATCTATCTACAGTGAATGCAGACTGTGCTACAACAAGATCCTCCAGTTTTTAACTGGCTTTTCTACATTTTTCTTGTGTGTCTTGACCACAAAACAGTTGATTTGTTGTTGTTGATGATTTTGTCTGTTGTTTGTATGTAGTGTCTAGACTACTCTGATGACGAGCAGGAAAAAAAAGCCAGGGCCAAGTTACGGATGCAGAGATGTGGGAAAGTTGCTGAGAATGGAGACGTCGCCAATGACGACTTGGGCTACAGTCACAGTGATGATGATGTCGATAAGTCGCCAAGTAAAACCACAAAATGCCGACGACAACGGCAGTATGTAGCTTCTTTGGATTTTTCATTTGCGCACAATAATGAGTGATAACTAGTAAGGTCGGGTTGCACCATCCATACTTAAGTAGCCCTTAAATCTCCTTTGAAATGAATGGCAATTTAAGAACTACTTAAATTAAGTCTGGATGGTGCAACCCGACCTAAATGGCACTTTATTCCACTGCAGTTGTTTTGTTTAGACATATGAAGACATACTACAGTGAGAATATTGCATGTGGCATCAGTAGACAAATAATCCTGTTTTTTTGTTGCAGAAGAAACTTAACAATTGTCCTGATGTGAAGAGAAAATGTCGTATAACAACTGTAACAATTAAAAAGACGTAATCTTTTCCATTCCGTGGCATTTGAGGAAAAAACTTGAAGAGCTTTGACTAGTTGCTGTTCCTCAATAAACACTTGTTCAGCACGTGCTAGCGTGGTTTCTTCATGTCGGTTGTTACTCTTGCGTGTACATGGCTTAACGGTGGCATATTTGTGCTTTTAATTTTTGGTAATAGACACCCATCGATCGTAAAGGTGCTGTCATTTAAGGATCTGTCATGTTCTTCAGCTATTCGTGCATTTCAGTGTCTAATGTCCCGTGTTTTGTGCAGTGTGGTACAGAGACTGTATGTACAGCAGCTTTGTGAGGACTTGTGCATTTTTTTCTGTGCCCGAACATGTTCCTATCGGTGACAGCACACAGGCAGTTAAACTTTGTTCCAACGAAATCCTGGAGTTTTACTTGAGGTGCTGGCTGACACAGGTCGATCGACCGTTATAATGGCCTAAAATGGTTTTGTGTGTGTGCTGTATTCTGTGCAGATTTTCAGCAGAACGTGGTGGAGTCAAGACAAAGATAGACTCATGGCCGCCGCAGCAGCAGCAGCAGCAGCAGCAGCCCCACTTTGGTCGTGGCTGCCGGTCTCTCCGAGGTGAAAGATGTACGACGACCGGACGAGGTCGAAGGTGTCACAGTCACCGTGGTCGGCCTCCATTTCCGCGTCATCAGTTTACTCCAAATTTTTCTCCATCGACTGCATTTCCACC
>Ga0209366_1000399_pt1 | contig 10153 bp, 4 predicted proteins | sample WorMetmaBAHAMAS2_FD_187391 | JGI IMG/M metagenome (GOLD analysis project Ga0209366, IMG submission 187391) | Marine gutless worms symbiont microbial communities from Max Planck institute for Marine Microbiology, Germany - Inanidrilus... | ecosystem: Host-associated > Annelida > Digestive system >...
GGTTTTGACGGCCTCCAAAACCGAAAACCGGTTTTGAAAATTATTGTCCGGTTTTGGACTCCCTACTATGGAGGCCTGCTTCTGTATTCTCCATGTGATGTGATGAAGTAAATGTAAGCTGTAGCAAAACTGCAAATTGCGTAAAAATCGCAGTGTAGTTAACGTGCACATTAAGAACAATCATCCGTTTAATTTCGCTGACCCATCGCAAGGCTCCTGAGTCCTGACAAAAATTAACACTTCATATAATGCGCATTTCCCTCTTTCTTAACTTGACGATATAATTAGTCTTGACAAGCGTACACAAATCCACGTCCTTTCGTGTGGCCTACGGCCTACTTCATTTTTACATGAAACTACTGTTTGCGGGCCTCGTACGTCGATCGTACATTAGGCTGCAGTAGCGCTAAATGCTGTTAATTGACGTACGTCCCACAAAACTGTGGCATGCGACTGGCGCCCACGTTGTTAAGTGCTCAGGTTCGGACTGCCTTTCAACGGGCGGCATTACGACAAATTCGCGTCTTTCATGTGAGCTTGAGTCGTTCCGTGCGGCTACAAGACGGTAAAGTAGTTGCTCGTCTGTCGTCTCAATTCTGTGAAATCCACTCCGTCATTGCCCTATCCTGCAATTTCATCGCCCTCATCTGAATATTTTCGTATGTCGGGTATGTTTCACGGTCAGCGGACGGTCGTTTTGTTTACTTTATTATATGTTGAAAAAAATCAAATAGGGTTATAGTTAAGTGATTGATATTCATTAGACAGTCGCTGTTGGTTGTCGTTGATCGAGGCGTATCTAGCAAACGATGATGTCAGTGTTGTTGGTAGCGTTAAAGAGCGTGCTGGGACCACGACTCTACAGAATACACCAGCATAACAACAGCACGGTCTGTCGTTAGCCTTAATAATAGCCGTGCGTTACCTACGCACGGCTATAGAGCTTTCCTATCTTTTTTCCGGGGGCTTTTTGCGCGTACTACTTACAACATCAAAGAGTAGCACATAATGAAGACATACTTATTCGATATAATTTCGCTAAGTCGCGTGTCTGAGCGATGTCAATTAGTGTAGTTTAATCTTAATTGTTTCACAATTACTACATTGTAACGTATCACGTGACGTAATTGTTATAAATGGTAGCTTTGTTAATAGTAGACAATCTGTTGCAGTTTGATAACATATTATTTATGTTTTTTTGGAGATTTGCTGATCTACAGTATTGCCGCAGTGTAACACATTCTACTCTTCGGCTAGATTGTGATGTAAAGAGCATTATACGCTCATTGTCAGCTAGGTCTGTCATCTCTCTGTCTGCTGGTCTAGTGTGTGTTATCATTAACGATTAGTTGTTTATATATATAATGCAATTAATATAATTATTAATTAATAATTATAATGTAAGGCTATAATGGTCCCTGTAGACAACTTTATTCATACTGTCGGTGTTCAAGAACAGGCTGAAGACATACTTGTTCTGCCGATGCTATGAAGATATGAAAGGTGACAAAAAATACAGAAATTGGTGTAGTTTGGGGGTTAGGGGTCATTCAAGGTCATCGGCAACATAGCTATTCGATAGAGCACATATGACTTCCTATTTGCATCAGCAACATAATTATTCAATAGAGTGCATACTCTTCCTATTCGACCTTAATAGAAATTATGCGTCTGTCTTGTACTGTTTTCGAGTTATAGCGAGCTATTTGTCGATAGTGACCAATTTAACCCACCCAACCTGCTTTTGTCGCCCCCGTATAGAGTGACCCCATTAGAATTTTGCCATGATCTTTGGCATCAGAAATATAATACCGGAGTGTGACAGACACACACACAGACAGACAGACACACGACGATGACATATACTGCGCTAGCATAGTGTCGGACAGTAAAAATCGGCCACTTTCGATTAATAACTTGCTGTAACTCAAAAATGGTACAAGACAGATACATAGTTTCTATTTTAAGTTGAATAGGATGTCGTATGCACTCTGTCGAATGATTATGTTGGCATTGATCTTGGATGACACCTAACCCCCGAAACCACCTTAGTTTCTACATTTTTATTTCTTTTCATATCGTCATACTGGTTGAATGCTGTCAAGTGAGAACAACATGCTGTCGACGGTGAACCTCTTTGGTGATAGATGCCAATGATGTACACTAAGGCTCAAGCTCCATCGGTTCAATTTGTCACTGTATTTGTTGCAAATGTGCTTGTATAATATGTCAACAACAAATCGACCAAGTGGAGTTTGAGCCTCAGCTTGCAGGTATGTCTAATAACCGACAGGTGATGGTCTGTGTAGCAATGTGCTTTAAATATCTCTCGCAATGTTTGCTGCCGGGTGATTACACAGAGGTGTGCACTGTGCAGCGTGATGTCGTCGACTTTTCAGTTTATCAGCATTAGCAGATATCCTTGATATTAATATTTCAGTATTGCATTCTTGTTGTATGTTGATTAGGGACAAATGTACATTCCAAACACCGCTGAGAGCGTCGGTGAAAGTGTCATCAAGTGGGTATGTGCTGAAGTATTATTTGTTTTAATAAGTTTTATAATGAATTTACTTTATAGCCCAGTGACTAAGGCACTGGACTAATCATTTAATGGTCATGAATTTGAACTCTGGCCACCACACTGTCGAGTATCAACTTTTAGCAAGTTATTCACACCTGTGTGGCAGTGTGTGCGGCTCTGTCAAGAGTAAAGCTGGAGTGTAAAGAAGTGCAATATAAGATGCACTAGCCCAGTGTTACATACTAGCCCAGTATCTCGGGTGTTGCATCATTTGCAGCGTAAGCTGGTAGCCGGAGTGTGGCTGGAAACACAGATCAGCACTGCTCGGTCTTGTAAGGAAGGACTTTATGTATTTTTACCACGCGATGCTATGCTAGCACGGTATATGCTGTCGTTATGTGTCTGTTTGTCTGTCTTTGTGTATGTGTGTGTGTGTCACACGCTGGTATTGTATCAAAACAGCTAAACGTGCAGTCACACAAACAAAGCCACATAATAGCCCAGGGACTCTAGTTTTGTGATGCCAAAGATTATGGCAAAATACGCGGGTGCCAAACGTTGGTGGGGTAGGTTAAAATCGGCCACTTTTGACGAATAACTTGGTATAACTCGAAAACAGTACTAGATAGATGCATAGTTTCTATTAGAGTTGAATAGGAAGTTGTATGTGCTGTGTCGGATGGATATGTTGCCAATGACCTTGGGGGACCCCTAAGCCCCAAACCACCCCAATTTTTGCATTTTTGTTGCCTTTCATATCTTTGTAGTGGGTAAATAGAGATGTGCTTCATCGGTATTAACAGACACTACTTTTTTATGTTTTACGAATGTAATATTTAATGTGTTGATTATATCTTTTTTGCAGTTGTTTGTTTATTCTGATGACAGTGCTGTATACGCTGAAATATTGTTCTAAACTTCATATGTTGTGTCTGCACAGCTGGGCCTATCCAGTAATGAGGCTAGAGCCATTAGACATAGAGCTTGCAGTATTGTCTTGGCCCAGTCTGGAGATAGGCTGCTGTTGATGTGTGTTGATCTAGATTCATGTTGGTTGGACTCTATCACGCTGGACGTGTCCACTGCTGTTGACGTTTCTCTATCGACGAGGTACAGGCATCACACACACAGACAGACACAGTCGGTGACACACACATACACACTGTCAGTCATTACTGGTGTCATGCGGTACGTCAACTAATGTGTGTCTTGTAGACGTGGTGTAGACTGATTGACTGCTGTGTTGTGTGTGTTGGTGTTAAGGTGCATTCACACATGAGGGTTTGCCTGTCATGGCGTGGTACATCGCAGGCATTGGCGTCATCTACGTACTTGCACTTGTTGTACGAGGTACACAACAACAACAACAACAACAACTTGAGACGAGGCAATTATTAGTTTGTGTTGCCACGAGAGCTGTCGACTGCAAACTATGCACTTTAGTCCAACAGTTACATTGCTACAACACAATGAAAAGTAAACAACACAATTCACCTACTTCCAGATGTATCTAAAGCTGGCATCTATGATGTGCAAAAGTTAACAATTCATACAGGGTGGATAAAAAAACTGGACTGTTTTTGTGAGTCGATAACTTTGCCACTGTTAATAAGAGAAAGGTGCGTGATATGTCAAATGTTTCAGAATTTAGTCTAGAAAAAATGAATAAAACGTGCATTTCAGTGCATTTAAATATTCTTTGCCTAATTTGCATAAATCTTCACTACACGTGAAATTATGCTAAATTATCCAAAACACATGGATGTTGCCCAATTTTGTGCAGCCAATAGCAAAAATGAACACTGCGTATTACTGTGATCACATATGCTGCTAGAACAAGGATTACTGCGAGACATTCACTGTTTGTCGAAAGATAACTTTGTGTTTCAGCAGGACAGACGGAGCACTGGCACACCTGCTGCTTTACCTGTGCACTGCCATGACGGACGGAGCACTGGCACACCTGTTGCTTTACCTGTGCACTGCCATGTGCCACAGTTCATTGAACTGCAAAACTGCCTTCAGTTGTCTGCTTCTAAATCCTGTGAATTATTCAGTGTGGACAGCATTGCAACAGATGGTGTATCGTCACAAAATTGTAGACTTTGACTGGCTGAAATGAGTGCTGATCATTGACTGTCTGTCTGTCTGTCTGTCTGTCTGCCTATGTACCTGTCTGTGTGTCTGTCTGTCTACCTGTTAGTCTGTGTGTGTCTAGCGTTTGGTCGTCTGTTGAATCATGATTACGTCACATTTCTACACATCTTGACGGCGGCACACAGCAACCTCTCTCAGCCTGACTTCCGGGTTAGTAGGTCATTGTATCTGGGTCACTAGGTCATGCTGGGGTCAGTGAGTCATGCCGTTGGTATTATTTGTCTTTAGTTTTATTACCTTACGCCCCGTTGCTGCTGATGTGTATAGACAGTTGAATGTCGTTGTTTGTAGCACATTGTCAGTTGGGTTGATGACAGACAGTCTGTCTGTGTGCAATGTTGTTACATGACTCACTTCTCTCCCTCAAATTGAATCTCTGACTATCGCGAATAAGTTTTTCAGTAGTTAATTTGCATATTAATCTTGAGTTCATGATTAGTTAGCATAAATTCGTGATTTTTTTGTAATTTATTGAAAATTGTATACCTATACTGTTTACGTTGCATATTCTGTGAAATTCAGTTTGCCTGAAATTATGGTCTGTTTTGAAGCACTGTGTCTTTTGTAATTATTTGAGTGGAAATGAACTGAAGACACGGACATAACACTCACTTACTGAACGATTATTTAGCATTAAATATATTTCTTTGGTTAAATATTATGTGTAAAATTAAATAAATCCATGATGCCATACATTTGTCACTTTTAAATAAGGATGACACCTTTAACAGCAGAATACTCATGTTTGATAAAATGTTCTATGCTGGAAAGGGTTACAATGCTTGACAAATAATGAGAAAATTCTCTGTCAAGAACATGAACAAGCTTCTTGAAAAATTTGTGAAAAAATGACAACAGACGGAGGTTGAAGTAGCGGTTGTAGTCATTGTGTGGACAGACAGACCCAGCTGAAATGATTGACTGTTAAACCCTAGCCAGTGGTCGGTACTGGGTTCAGTTGCATCTGTCTGTCTGTCTGTCTGTGCTCTAGAAGTGCTACACGTATGTGTGTCTGTGTGTGTAGAAGCGTTTGTCTCACTACGACTTTGAGTTCAGTGCTTGGCCGGTCGACTTTCACTCCGTAAACACACCGCCTCCCTACACCCCACACAGGTGGTCTGTCTCCTCTCTCTCTCTCTGTCTGTCTGTCTGTCTGTCTGTAGTCCTAGCTTGTGAGCATTACACAGCGGCAGTGCGTCTGTCCGTGTTCATAATCTCTCATTCTTAACACTTGAAGCAATCTGTGGGCTTCCCCAGTTGAAGAAGACCCATAAGATTTATCAGAAATATTTCCAAAAATGCTAAGCTTTTAAAAATAAAAAGATCATTTATGTTATACATTATTACATGTTTGTACAGAGTTTGTTGAAAGTATATTGTTCTTTGTAAGCTTTATTGTGTGTTTTAGAACTTAATGTGAGCAAATTTCTACAGTGAAAATGTGCGTTGTCAATGATACAACGCTGAGACGTTGTGAAACAGCCGTAATGAGATGACATTATTGTGATGAGCATTTTGTCAACAAAATACTAATTGCCCTGAAAGACAAACTTTAATTTCAGACATTGTAAGAGCAGAAACTGAGTAAACGTCACATTACTGTGCAACTGGATGGAGTGTTATTACGAAGATTGACAGACATTTTAACCAGTCGTCAGCTGATTTACATCATCAATATTGGTCAGCGTTTCTGACGTGTTCAACATCTTTTATTTACTCGTAAAATTACAACCAAGCATGATTAAAAACTTGACCAAAATTTGCAAATTAAAGAATGATGAATGAAAACTATACGATACTTGTATAATTGAGTAAAGCATTGTTACAGAAATTTTGTCGTCAAAGTTTTCAGTGGTTATGGAAATAATTATGAAACACTGTTGGGACTGCAGCAGTGTTTATTGTGGCACCGTGTATATATGTGTCTGTGTGTACAGTAGACCCAGTGACCATGTATCGTCCAATGATGACCGTCGTCATGGTTTGATGGAAACGCTGAGTGATTTGCCGTCTCAAATGCTTGCGTGCGTCACTTTCTTACAATACATATTTGTCATGAATACTGCACTTCATTCATTGATTCATTTTCAATGTTATCATCATACACACATGTAAAATAACAATACAATAAATACTGTACTAAAATCAGAAAAAATGTTGCAAAATCTTGTAAAAGTTTGCATAAACTTGCATCATAATTAGCATAATATATTATTGTTGCAGTCTGTCTCTGTTGCATCACATGCTGATGTGACCTGGTAATGTCATGCAGCCAATCACAGTGCTCCGTCCACCAGTTAGTTATCTAGCACACAGTATTTGCTGGAGCTGCTGCTAGGTTTTAGTATTTATTTTATTTTTTGTTTGTGCAGATAGCTGTAAAGTTATAACTTAAGTTTAAACTGTTCATTTACTTATTAATGATCATAAGTGCACAGTGCCTGAGTCTGTCTGTCTGTGTAGATACTTGGCAGTTCACAGCTTCGGTCGACGTATGCTCTACCCAGGATCAACGTCACTCATACAGGCACTCATGGGTCTGTCTCTCTGTCTGTCTGTCTGTCTGTGTTCACTCTGTGACATTGACTGGTGTTGCTAGTGATATTATGAGGTCGTGTGAATGCGTTGCAGTATGACTTGTTTGCGTTATGTCTCTGCTGACTTTACCAGCTTATAACTTGACAGTAGTTCCACTTAAGTCACTATAGGACACTAATATGAAGTCATACCTTTCGAGTCAAAGCCAAGCGTGAGCTTTCTGACGGTGGTCAGCAAAGATTTGACTCAAGCTGTTGATGAAGCAGTAAACTGGACATTGATGAAAGCTGCGGAGGCGGTGGTGAGATGATGAGTGATGGAGATTGATCAGCGAGTGACAGTGACATTGATGAAACAGACTGACTCAGTACCATATTAAACTAAAATCTAAAGCTTTAGTTTTAGACAAAGCTTAATCTGAATGGCTTAAACGTGGTTTTAGACCCAGTTTAGATTAAACTTTGGTCTTAAACTAAAGTTTAATACTTTAGTTTAAGACTTTGGTCTTAGACTTTAGTTTTAGACCAGGGTCTTAACACGAGGTTTCAGACCAAATGTCCCCTCCACAAATGTGGATATATTTTACATTTTCAGCGATTTAGCTGACTGATTTATTGACTTCGCATGCTGTTGTTTCTCTGTTGCTTTGGTCCTTGCTGTTATTAATTACACCATTATGTGTGACGTCATCACTGACATCTGTTTGTTTATATTTTCAAGTGAAACTTTAAGTGGTTTAGTTCAAGACTAAAGTCCTAACTATAAGGAATTAGTGATAGCTGCCTATTGAAATACATTACAGTCATTTGGTGTAAGACAAACTGCTCAGATTAAATTTGGTCTGAAACCAAACTTTGGTCTTAAACTTTTGTCTAAGTGTAAAGTTTGCTTTTAGACTTTAGTCTGAGACCACAGTTTAGCGTCACTTCACATTTTGCATTAATTCGGTCTTAGACGGGACTTTTGGTCTTAAATTAAAGTTTTAGATTTTAGTTTTAGCGAAAGATAAACTTAGAGACCCATTGTCTGACGTGGCTAGCACCAATGACATCGTAATGTTGTTGTGAGTTGTCTTTGCCTGACGTTTATCTGCCTCGACTGCCTACTGCTGTTTTGTCTGCTCTCACTACCTCTCTGTCTGTCTGTCTGTCTGTCTGTCTGTCTGTGTACCTCTGTGTCTCTGTGTGTGTGTGTGTGCATCTAGGTCCTATGTTAACCCAAGGTCGAGCAAAGCTTATAGAGGAGGTTTGTCTGTCTGTCTGTCTGTCTGTCTGTCTGTCTGTCTGTCTGTCTGTCTGTCTGTCTGTCTGTTTCAGCGCATTGTTGAACGAGGGTTAGCTAAGCATTGTGAAACTGACAGCATGGCCATAGTCACCCCGAACACTGCATGGAAGGAGATTGGGGGAGGGGGCAGAGGGTGAAAAAGAAGGGTAAGAGAATGAAGAAAGGTGAGTAGTATGAGGGGATGAGAAGGAAGGTTGAAGTGATGATGTGTGAGAAGGTGACATACATCAGATTGATCACTGTCTGGCTTTGTTTCTCTCAACCGCTACACCATCTGCTTGCATGTCAAATTTTATCTTGGGTAGTTTGGGTGGGGGTGAAAAAAAAACAAAATTTGGCCATATCTTTAACTTAGTCATTATGTAATGGCATCATCTCGTGTCAGACAGCTACAACATTGAGAACTGGCTGTCTGCGGCTTCACAGCAAAGTCACGTGACTGAAACTCAGACAGATGGACAGACAGACAGACGTGTTTACTGTCATTCAGTGACAGAACAAACTCAATGACTGTTTGTTGACAGCCACACAGCACTCACTCACTGATGTTCATGCAGTCTGTTTTGATGACATTTAGACTTAGCCAGCAAGCAAGATGGCTTAGCAATGTCGTTCTGTAATGGTAACTTATTAAACTTAATAATGAGTTGTCTTTCACCAGGTGGCTCCACTTCATATTATGCAGTTAATCAAAATGAAGTTAACGGACATGTTCAGAATATCCTGCAGTGGAATTATGCCAAAAATTATAGAAATCGTGGCGTGAAGTTTAAAAAACTGGGTATTTGAATACAGTGGCCTAACTTGATTTTGTTACGCTAGGTTGTGCCACTTTTTTAAATGAAATTGTTTAATATAGATTTGACAGATGTGTTCAGAACAACACAATGTTTAAGTGTGCCAAAACTCACACAAATTGGTTCAGGCGTTTTAAAGATGTCGTCAGTCAGATATAGTGGCCTTGGTTTTTGGCGCACCTTGTATGCCTGTGTGTGTGTCTGTCTGTCTAGCATGGTGGTGCGCGTGCTAAGCTACGTGCTGCCGATGGCAACGACATTGACACGATGTTCGTTGACCGTCGTCGTCATGACAACAACAAGTCACCTGTTAACTATGCTAACAACAACACGCTGGTACGTCACTGAGCATTGTGTTCAGTAGTCTGTCTGTCTGTCTGTCTGTGTGTCTGTGTGCATATGTCTGTGTGTGTGTGTGTGTGTGTAGGTGATCTGTTCAGAAGGTAACTCGGGGTTCTACGAGGTCGGCTGTATGTGTACGCCGCTGGAAGCTGGTTACTCTGTGCTCGGCTGGAATCATCCGGGCTTCTGGGGCAGCACTGTAAGGCGTCATCCACACTGACTGCACACACTCTATGGCACCATTCACACTTGCAGTCTCACTAGTAGCCAGTGATGGGACGAAGACAGTAAGTCCAAACTGGGACTGAAATCAAGACACCAGGGCACGGCCCCGATTTACGAAATATCTTAAGATTTGTCATAAGACTGTCGTAACTTTGTCGTAAGATTAACTTGCAACAGTGATTTAAGATGCGGTAAAATTTCTCTTTAGCTAGTAGCTGATTGTAAGATATTTACAATTTTCATCTCAAATTTATGCTAAGATGTTTAGTAAGTTAGACGTCTGTCA
>Ga0209366_1000400_pt1 | contig 10131 bp, 11 predicted proteins | sample WorMetmaBAHAMAS2_FD_187391 | JGI IMG/M metagenome (GOLD analysis project Ga0209366, IMG submission 187391) | Marine gutless worms symbiont microbial communities from Max Planck institute for Marine Microbiology, Germany - Inanidrilus... | ecosystem: Host-associated > Annelida > Digestive system...
CATCCGCAGTAGATGGCTGTAAGTGAAATAAAGTAAGGTGGTACCCAGATTTATCAGAACTCTATCAGTTGCTTATCTTGTGTAGATTCATTGCACCAAAAATTAAGATTGACTAAAAGTTGAAATTATTTGAAAATATAACAGGTGTCCTGTTTCTGGAACCACAGTGTAGTATAATAATGAACTGCAGCTATGTGTTAATTAACAGAGCAAACTGACCAATATAAGAAATGATATTGTTCCTTTCTGTCATAGTGACTATTTATTGAAGATGTTCGGTGGCACCGTGGGTGACAGCTACAAGGCTGCTGTCTGTGCATTGCATTCCCGTTCACCGGCACACAACACCAACGTCTAGCCTGAAGAAAAGCCTGCTCAATTGTAGAGAGCTAGCTTAAACTGCGGTAAGTCTTGAATAGTATACATTGGTTAAATTAAAGCTCAAATTAATAGTAGTAAACTGCCAGTGCCTCTGATTCGTTCTACGATTTCGGCACTATATAAATGTATCTGGATGTATGTATGACTCTTATATTAACATGAAAGTCATACGGTAATATTACCTTCAGTAATTTCCTGTGTGCTAAGAAAGCCAAAAACCACCGACAGATGACTGACACGACCATGATGATGACAGTAAGTAACACAAAGCCGCCTGCTGCTGTGGTTTCACTGTATAATGCAATGCAAACGACGTGCAAAATCATCAACATTGCAGTAAGCAGCATCGTGTGCGAGACCAGACATGACTGATGATAAGGAAGTACATTAAATAGCGCCGCCGCCGCCGCTGACTGATAACACGTCACTTTCTGCACATCAGCAACATGCAAATGATGCTCGACACCAACGACAAACCACCACTCATCACTGCTTCATGCTTCTGTTCTTCATGCCATCAACTCAGGTAGTAATTCCTCCCAACAGAGCCAATACTATTTCAATATAACTGGGTTAATGAGCCAAATGCTACACCAGTATTTATAGTAATGTGGAGCGGTGTGGTTTCAAAGAGGAAAGGGCCATGCCCCCCCCCCCCAGTCAGAGGTATGGCCAACCCACTGGCCTCCAATTTTGTTAAATGTAACTGGGCATCTAAGATAAAAAGAAATCAGTGATAATATATTGGTTTTATGCAAAAAAACTGCCTATATGAACATAGCACCAACAAAATTTTGCCGCTTCAAATACTCTGGCCCGCACTGATCCCATGGTGGAGGTGGTAGAAATGTACAATTGCTAATGTCATCAGCATGAAAGACCACAAATCAAATCAACCGTCGTCGTCGTCGTCATGTTGGCAGAGTATGACACACAATAACAAATACAACGACGACGACCGCAATCAACGCCGTCTGCTGTGTTACATTATTTCATTGACAAAGACGTGCAAGTCAAGTCAGGACTCCGGCCGGTCCCAACATGTACAAATACATGTCACCGACAGCTGCTGGATCACAGTCATAAAGAAATGATAACTCGGGAATATCATCTATCCATTACACACTCAGACACATCAACCATTCACAGCTGCTAGCTAACTGCAGCTGAAGATTGACTACGATGGGTTTCATGATGAGTCAAATCAGTCAGACGAAATGCATGCAGACAAGTGAGAGACAGTTCACAGATCCAACTGCACCAGAAATTTGCCGTTTGAACAAGACAATGCCCATCACTAACGCACATCACACAAACATTCTAATACCATGTGGTCATCGGTAACAGAAGTTCTTGAGGTCTTTCACAAACAAAGAACTGGTGAAACTCACATCTTACTGCGACCAACAAACTTTCAAGGACTTGCATTCAGCATGAAAATAGTGTTGGTACGGTGAAAAAGGTCGTTGAACGTCGTTCCAGTGCATTTAATCACAAAAAGCCTTGGTTTGCTGGCTACAAAAATGCTACACACAGTTTGGACATGGTAAACTGACCGAGTCAATATAATTTACAAGCGGAAAACGGAGTATAGCAGTTTGCAACCAGCTTCACCGATATGGGAACTCACGTACCATACTGGATCACACAGTGTTACCTGCCACCTGGCAGAGGTGACATTCCCACCTTCACCCCAGCCACCCTACTCAACTGTTATAGTTCTAACCAGGCTCGACAGAGCGCAACTTTGTTAATATGACAAGTGATGTTTAGTGTATAACTCGATGTAATATAGATAACAGGTTATTTTAGAGACGAGCTTTCTCGGCAATCAGCAGCACTAGTACTGACAATAAGACTCGGAAGTTTTTAAGGACAAAGTTTAAAGACGATGATAGAGTATGTGATCTGAGTAGTATAAATACCAAGAATAATAATAACAACAATTAATAATAGTAACATATAACAGTGACCATGCTGCAGCACAGCCGATACCCCGCCGCAGCTATAAGAGGATTGTGTGTCTGGTGAACGCAACTCACCAATAACAGCAAACATACGCTGCAGACGATAACAAAACACAGAGCGTCTCTATAGCTGACAACGTTGCCGAGATGTTACTAGTACACTCCCGCACCGCGCATCAATACTGTTTGCTGTCAACAAATGCTCATTATAACAGGGTCGCAGAGAAAGAAAAAACATCAAGTGAATTGCTACTACTACACAGGGTGACCACTTTCCAGGCAATGTGTAATTCCCGGACACTTCTCAGACTTTACGCAGCACTCCTACCCATGCCGTACTGCTCCAAATCCCAAACTGTGACAGCACCTTCAAAAAACCTAGAACTAAAAAAACCTGACGCAGTCACTAATTTTATATCATTCTGTGTTCCATCATTGCTAATTATTCGACCAATTAACACTGGTGAATACACGTCTTATTCTTTAAAAAACAGTTTTACCTAATAAATTTTTTTCCAGACATATCCCTGACGACTGCAAAATTCCCTGACATTTCCAGGTTTTCCAGAAAAGTGGTGATCCTGACTATAGACATACACAGACAGACAGAGAGGGGCAAGCAGCGATACAGAGACGACCACACCAGCAGCAGCAGCAGCAGCAGATGTATTCATATAAACACATCGTCACGTCATTAGTCAGGAACGATGCTTGATAATAACATTACTAGAACGTCGTCATGCACTGCGTCCCAGTCGGTATTTACATGCATACAAAATGCATTCACTGACAAAAGATATCTATGAACACAAAAGACGTCTCTGTACACACAAGCCTAGCAGATGCACACAATAATACACACACAAAAAAAACTGCCCAGTTTCCAGTGATGGACATCAACCAGAATTACGCCAGCAGTTTAACTTAGCTGACCGTCATATTAAGGGCATCACTAATTCATTTTCTTGAAAGGAATGCAAATGAAACTTTTTCCTGCCACAACGAGGCAATCCCATTCAAAATGTGATATCTGATGTTCAAAGAATTCAAAGCGGCGTGTGTAGGGAAGACTAGAGCACCGGCGAGTGACATGAGCTGATTAAGAGCTGCCGCATCTCAGAAACCTACATTGCACGACCAGGAACTTAGCAACAGTGGCCGCATGACTAAGCGTCGTCGTCGTCTCTCAGTGTAATTTCACTGTAAGTCGACCGGCATCACAATGACACATAACATAACGTCAACATAACGAGCAGAGAGAGAGGGAGAGAGAGATAAAATCACAGAAACGTTCATTCAATGCAGTATCATCACTAGTGACGAGTCAAACTCAGCAACTGACTGATGATAGATACATCATGTAGAGAGGTACGTAATGTAATGCTGACTGACTGACTTGACTGACTGATGAGACGGCAACGTTATCACTGCTACAACAACGTTCACACACACACAGCTAGAAACCTAGACATTCACATCGACATGCAGACCCACGCCAGCAGTCATGACCTTGACCTTTTCACTTCACAACTAGAAAATGACATGGACTATAGGTCTGCCAAGTATGCTGCTGATAGGTCAAGTCGTTTTTCTTTCAGAGTATGGACACACACAGACACACAGACGCTACTGATCGTCCTACCCACGCGTTGGCTACGGCCGGCGTCGGAAACTAGTTGCTACGTTGTACAACGTTCATACCAGACAAACTGAATTCACTCTCTAGTACAGTCATCACATCACTGCTGTGCTGACAGTAAACATTGTAATGCTAGTCAAAATTAGCAGAGGTTTAACATTCCGACTCACTTTTTGAGTCCAGTCTTAACGAGGGTTATGAATGATATCTATTAGTCACATGACAACTTACTGTTAAGTACTGACAGTAGCCAGTTAACACAGACAGAGAACAGATGTAAAGTGAGTCTTTGCTGTACACACAGGCAATCAAATATCTTCCTGATTTCAAGTGAAAAATTACCCGTCTTCTCCCTTATATTCCAGTTCCCGACTAACTGACAGCAAGTGATAGCAAATGCATTTGACGACACATAGCACTGTGCACTATCAATGCTCAGAACCACACGACAATCAGCCGACACATGCAAACAGCCATTAAAGATGATATGCACGACTTTGTTTGGTTTTTACAGTCAACTGCTGGCCGTCTTCCCTTTAATATAATCAAACATATCTGAATATTTAGGAACGTCTAAAAACCATAAAATTACCGAAAAAGGGTCTAAAAGTGCACACACAAAGATTTGTTTACTTTTGCAATCATCCGACCCAGGTTCAGACATAGAAGAAGCCATTAAGACAGTGTATTGTGTGTGAAGTACACATACATACACCTGACTAAAGCAATAGATAATAAAGGTGTGCTCGTAATCTCACCTGTTTCTAATCATCTGCTTAATCACCTGGAAAACAGACACAACACAGCCAAAGAAAATTACACGATGAAATGAGACAAACGATAGATCATCATCAACATATTTCAACACAAGATTAAAACACATCAATTCAACACACAACAGAGACAGAGACAGTTAGCAATGACAGACAGATATAACACCCGCCGGTCGGTGAGTGTGTGGCACAGTTAGATATGAGACACAGCAGCAGCAGCAACGTACTTGGACTTCATGAACGGCGGCTTGAGATAGTCGTCTTGTGATAGCGTCATCACGTCAGGACGATCTTCTTTACGATACGTTAAACACAGTCGGATGAAGTTCTACACAATCAATCACACCGATCCCGCTATACTCATACACTGGAATCATGCCGTCATCATCATCAGAAACTCCCGACTTCTTATCAGACATAGCTCTAGTAGTCGTGTTAAAACTAAATGTCCACAGTATGCTCGCTGTGCCTGAATGGTTATTATCATGAACCACTATTTAATCACCAGTCCAGTCAGGTGACTACAACCTATGTCCCATAATCCTACTAGTAATAATTGCAACATGCATACAAAGAGATGATACAAAGTACGTGCTCTGGACCCAAAACCACATACATGACTTAACCATGAGAGCTACCAATAAGCCAGGTGACGTCAATCTATCAAATCTATCAATCAACAGAACAATCTATCAGCTCTAAGCAAAGCAAACTGCCACGGTGTTTAATAACAATAAAATACCAGTAGAATTAAACGGCACACGATTTATGACAAGGAATAAGTCCAAAAGCAAGTAGATAAGTTAACAGAAGATGAATCAAATTGAAGACAAGATGGAGTAAGAAATGATTGACTGACGGACATCTCTATGATAGAACGCTGCTTATCAAATGACCGTTACATATATCTCCGAGACGTGGTTGCAATGACTACACTACTACAACTGAGAACTCAGCAAGATTTCCAGTAAAGACCCATCACTAACCTTAGCTTCAGCAGTGACTGGCGGCTTGTTAGGAAACTCAACGTCGGTCGCCTTTAATATCGTGTTCTCTTCCAAGATGGCGGCTTGTGACAAGTTGTGTCCAAACGGCTGTCACATTTACCAGTCTTTTATTAAACATTACGTCAGCATCATTGTCAGCCAATAACAACTCTTTCAACTGTTGTACACATCAGCTGCCGATCTCTATAGACCGTGTCACACTGCTGCTGTTGTTAAGCAGGTGTCACATACACAACTAATTAGTGCTGCTGACAGTCACACATACTACTGCTCAACAGCTACATATCTCATTATATGATGTAAATAAATGCATAAATAAATAAATATAATTTTGGTTGTACTTCATCCATTTACCCAGAAGCCACCCAAGGACGAATTTGCATCAAATTTTGCAAAGCGACAGGGATTGATGATGTGATTAACACTGATTTTTTGAAGATAGGTTGATGGATGTCAAAGTTTACCACTTCTTCCCACTCACAAGCACAGTCGCCATTAACACAGCGCAGGCACTACCTTACAGCATGTGATATTAATACAGCCACATAGAAATACTTCAACTAATAGTATTTCACCTTCAACAAGCACGCCAGTAAGTGACCAGTCAAACTGCACTGCATGTCTCACGAAAGCCATAACTACTATTAAGCATTGTCACATCCATCATATAAGAAAAAGTTACACATGAAATTTTGTTGTGATAAGCCAACTTCTTTTGAAGAAGCATTAAATTACACTAAACACGAGAAATCAACGATATGTATGTATGTATGTTACCTTTTTGCCATAAAGACACTGATAAAATATAATGCCGACGGACCAGACGTCGACTTTGGAGGAGATTTTTGGCGGCTCTTTACCAACGACAAAACATTCCGGCGGCAAATACCTGCAATAAACACGGTTATAAAATACACTTCACTTTCACTTGCTGCATGATAATAATGACGTGACTGACAATAATGTACTTGCTGCATGATATTAATGCCACACTTCTAACAGTGCACAACTCAACAGATGATATTAATGACAGACAATAATGTTCATATCTATGTGCAACTCTGTTCGTTCATTGTATCTCCGTGGCACCGCCTCCAGCAGGTACTTGCAGGCACGGCTGACGGTCTATGAACAAGTAGACATTTGTGGATCAGGTAATTTAAAAGTCCAATGCCCTCATCTCAACCAACCAACAGCATCAGCTAGCCAACAGTATTTTCTGACATATTCGTTACGTGTACATCGACTTGTGCATATATGAGAATCTAAACAAAAATATGTATGTTATCCAGTGCTTTCATATTTGTGGCTGGATAGCAGAAAGGTACTATACGGCATATAAGATACAAGTGCCAATTGTTGCCAAATGTTCTCATCTGGGACAGGAGCAAATGACAACCAATACGACAGGCAACTGGCTAAGTTATCAATCTCACTGCGGCCTACATTGCCCAACGTCAGCCATCTTCATTCTCAAATGATAGCAATGATAGATTTTTTTAGATTGTCGACAGCCAATGTTACCTAGTGTTGGTCAATGAATATTAATGAAGCTCAGCCTGCACTTGCATGTAATTAATTAATGTGATATTCAAATGAGCACAATGAGTTGTGGTAATTGAGCAATCTTGACCACAGACAGAATGTCAGTTAGTGCCGTGCCATGATGACAGACCAGTAAGTGCCGGCGCCCTGTGACGTCAAGTCCATGCCGTCCTCCGGGTTGTAGCTGTCGTCCATTATCTTACTCAGACCAAAGTCTGTGATCTTTATCTCACCGCACGCCGACCCGCTGCCCAGCAGAATGTTGCCTACACACACACACACACACACACACACTAACAATCTCCACTACATACATGCTGCTACTCAAACATGGCACATGAAATTGTGAAATTGTCACCATACACATGTCAACTGGGTTGCAGTGACTGACTGAGAACAAACCATGTCACCACCCCTCACGGCAAAAATGGACTACTCCACTGCACGTGCTAGCTGTGCTGCCGGTACGCTACACCACACAACAGTGCCACATTCTCCTCATACGCTATACTGCACCACGGCCCCATTTCACCCAAAATTTGCCCATTACCCTGGGAGAATCTCGGTCCCCATCTAACATAGAGTTCCCTGGACACATTGACCCACACCGCATCTCGATTGACCTAGCCATTTTTCCACAATACACGCGCATTACCAACAAACAGACTGAAAGTATAAACAAAAAATTGACCTGAGAATTGAAACGGCCTAACAGCAGCAATTCTTGAGACGAGTATCTAGAAGAGTGATGAGAAAGAATGAGCAGAGACAGAGACAGAGACAGGGAGAGACAGAGACGAGGTTTGAGATGATAGCAATGTATATACATTGAACTAATCACTGACCAGGTTTGAGGTCGTAGTGGATGACTGGCGGCTTGATCTCATTGAGGTACTTGAGCGCCGACACCGTCTGAACAATGATCGACCGCGCCTCCTTCTCCGTCAGAAACTTGTTCTGCTTCAGGTAGAAGTCGAGGTCGTTGCCCTCGCAGTAGCCCAGCACTGTACAGAACCTGACAAACACAGCATCACCGTCAGCTGCAGCAGCTGAATGGACAGGACGTAGTAGCATCATCATCATCATCATCATTATCATCATCGGTGGCTGATACATGTAGATATACTTACTATGCTGGCGGCATCCACACATGTATGGCACATGAAGGACTCACCAGGGGCAACTAGACGTGGACAGCATCACATAGTGAGAGTAAACAGACTCCAGTGCTGCTGCTCAACACACTGTCTACCTGTCTCAGAATCACCGCTGCAAAACTGACATAGACAGTATTGCATCTTTTACTCCACAGTGTGGTGGTACATCAAGAAAAGATGATATCTATATATTCAGTGAGTTATCCTGATTCAATCACTGCTTCAATATTGTTAGTTTGTAACAGGCTGACAGGTACACGGCTTGTAATTATCATGCTTAAACAGTCAGTATTCTTGGACATAATGAGTTTGGGAAAACATGTATTCTTGTATTGTGTGACACTGACAAGAAGGCTAGTTAAAACAAGAGTCGACATCATCCACAGTAGAAGGGTAGCAGCCTATCTATCACCACGTCACAGCAGACGAGACTCACGAGTTGTTGTCGATCTCAAAGACGTCGTAGAGTCGTACAATGTGTGGATGATCTAGCTGTTTGTGAATGTTGTACTCACGCAGCGCGTGTCTACACGCACACACACACACACACATTGTCAGACACACAGCCAGGCAATCACAAACATACAGACACAGACACAATCACAGAGACACAGCACAGCAGTGCAGCGTAACAGCAACTTCCATTGACCGTTAATGTTATAACTCCAGCATTAAAAAAAACACTGTCAAAACCAGCAAACTGGGTGAAACAACTGAGAACTTGTGCAAATCAACCAACATGCCAATCATTAATCACAAACCTACTCACCTAACACCCGACCAACAGGTTCTCTATGGCATCTGCTACTAGCATGCATAACTGAGTACCAGCTGCAAAAGAATGCTGGAGTTGCATACTTGATATAGTTGGCTTTTTTGTCGTCTTTCCAGTCCTTGTTGAGTTGGTGGATTTTACACGCGGCGTACCGTTGTTCTTTGAGGTCAAAACCCTGCTCAGTCATTCACAACAACCACACTTGCCCATCAGACACTCTCTCTGCTAGCACACCGATGAATGTAAACACACAGATGACTAATATCAAACAAGCAAGCATGATAAATTTCTCAGTTTTCAAAACCATTATTTCAGAGCTATACTGTATTTTGCTTTAGTTTATTTTGCATTATCTTGCTGTTTCTTGTGGTAGATTAAGCTGACTTCTACGTGAGTGCACTAGAAATGTCTGTGACGTCGTATCACATCAGCGGTTTCAACCTTGTGTACTTCACTGAAGCCACCTTTGCCGAGCAGACTGAGTAGGAGATACCGGTCGTTGAGCACCGGATGTGAGTTGAACCTAAACACACACAGATATATATATCAGCAACGCACCATCCACACTCAGTTTAAGTACTGCTTAACTCTCCACGTATTTCAACGGAGATTTAAGGACTACTGAAATACGGATGGTGCAATCCAACCTTAAACGTGAAAGCTTATAATTTGAAAGGTACAAATGATGCACACTTGTTATGGTGCAGCACGACTGACTGACTGACAGACCTGGACGAGTCTTCACTCTGTATCCGCTTGAGTTCGCGGATGTGCAGGTTGCGTTCTTTCTCGAGTTTCTCCAGTTCAATCTGGATGTCAGACTCTTCCTTCTTCAGCGCCGCCGCTCGCAGCTTCAAGATCTCGTCTTGCTCGTAGAACTCCGACAC
>Ga0209366_1000401_pt1 | contig 10114 bp, 7 predicted proteins | sample WorMetmaBAHAMAS2_FD_187391 | JGI IMG/M metagenome (GOLD analysis project Ga0209366, IMG submission 187391) | Marine gutless worms symbiont microbial communities from Max Planck institute for Marine Microbiology, Germany - Inanidrilus... | ecosystem: Host-associated > Annelida > Digestive system >...
GCAAAAATTCCGGTTATAAAAACACTATTAAAGCGTTTGCATATCTAGGTATATTTGACCTGTGCTTGAGTTGGTTGCTCGGTAATTGGGGACACGTATCTTTTAACATATGTTGTGAATAATAGGAAAAAGTATATTGCTTTGTAGCCAGAGTATCATGAAACATTTCTCCAATTTGCACACTACATTTACATCAGTTCTTGCTCGTAGCAGATAGAATCTGGATGCCGGGTCACAACAGTACGAAGCCAGGACAGACTTTGGTTGGTCTGTGCAAAGGTAAACCCAAGCAACACAACATAAACAAACATGCATCACTAAACCTAAAGATACTACAGCACTAGATAGATATTAAAACAAGAGGGCCTAGCAGTGGCTAGCATAATGCGAGATGACTCCTCCCCTCTTCCCGGCATGCACCGCGACCACAATGCGCCTGCATGCACTGCGACTCGCAGTGCATGCGGGCGCATTGTGGGCTGCGACCGCAATGCACGGTAAATTTGGACTGGAATTTAAAACCTAAATTAGCTATAATGCGCCAATGCACTTCCGTTACAGACAGACGGACAGACAGACGGACACTGACAGCAAAGCATAAGCGCAAGATGTATATATTACATCTCGCACTAAAAACTAAACCCAGGTTTGTTTGCCTTCTACGACATAAGGCCTGGAAATTCAATGAGGCTATTCATACAACCTAAGTGGAGCCTTCACGCAGCCAATTTACTATAAAATAAGATTTCCGAGCAAGCTGTAATCATACCAGACTTGCGAGCATACGTCTCAGCAAAGCAGAGATACTGGACCGCTTCCTTGCTGACTGGTCCGTCCAGACTGGAGAGACTTGAGCTTTGTGAACGACACAGCGCACTGTCGCTCCGGTCTAAACACATCGACGTCGCATTTACCACAAGATGCACTGCACAATTCACTTGCTAACACTGACTCGGCGACAGAAAAAGCTTCCTGTTGGCCAGTAGGATTTACAAAAAAGTTACTATACGCTTTTCTCACAATTTTGCCAAAAACAGCCAAAGTTTGAAATGATGCCATTGTAAAAAAATCCTAACACACCTTAAATGTTGCAACATGATCTTGTAAAATATATACCTTTATTACTTATGCTGACAAATGGCTCAATTCTGTATTTTTGTCACTCGCTAACGTTATAAGCAACGTTCCTAATACAAATTGTCTTGTTGCAAGTTCTCTTGGCAACTAACAACACAGCAGCTAACAGTGACACCGCAAAATACTAATCAATTAACTTACTAAAGTAGCACTGCAGACAGTCTGAATAACCATTTGCAACATGTTCTTGTACTCATTTGATACACTCAATACATAATGAACTATTACATTTGCTTTTAGCAGCTTAGCAGCTGTTATTGCCAGTGGTTTAACAAAGAGTATGCCCCAAGGCCAATGCGAAGATCTAGACTAAAATCTCAAAGCGAAGATTAAGACGAAAAACTGGAATTTTATCCATAAGAACAACTAAGAACAAAGGACATGGACAATATCACAGTACTGTTTACTGCAGCTTTTCGATACAGTGTGCTCTGAAACTAACTTTATGAGCAGCTGAAAATTTTTTCAATAATATAACAAAAATGGATCAAAGATATTTAAAAGTTATCACATAATATTCAGAAAAAAACACTAAAAATTAATTCATCAAAACCACTGCTATACATTTTCAACGCAATTATATGGACATTAATATAAAACAAAAACAGCAAATTATGGAAGCAACAAAGATGCTCCATCAACAATAGAAATGAAATTACATGTAGACACAACTCACAGAATTTTTTTAAACCAGTTTTTCAATTGATATGGTAATAACGAAATGAGCTGCAGAAAATTTTAATCAAACAACGTACAGGGTGACCCCAAAAATTTGGCATAATATTTTTGTATGTGTTAAATTTATCAAATATTAACCGATTTACAAAATTATTTCACTGACAAAAACAGAAGAAAATTTCTAATAACACCATCACTAAAATCCCACCGCACCTCAAGTGTGTCACTACATTACCTTGTAAATGTAAAGTGGCTTAAAAGCAAATTTCAAACAAGACGATTTCTGTAACAACACATTTTAAGAAATTTACAACAGGAAACAACGTGTTTAGTGTCTCAGTTACTGTCTAAAGTGACTGTCACATCCTGCAGTTTTTACATCAAAGCTTCAGTGTGTTCACATTGCTGCTGGATGACACACTCAAGACGGCAACGCCACTGACCAATGTCGTGATCAATGAAACGCTGCGACAGTTTGCCCCAATCAACAACATTTCACAAGGTAGTGCAGCAACGAACTTTAGCCATATATTTGTGCTGAAACGGGACGTCAAATACCAACTAACTTTAGATGTGGTGGGATCTTTAGTGACGGTATTATTGTAAAATTTTCTCCTGATTCTGACAGTGAAACAATTTTGAAAATCGGTCAATATTTGATGATAAAGTTAAGGCATACAAAAATATTGTGCCAAATTTTTTGGGCCACCCTGTAGCTAAGAATCATGCCGGTTTGATCATCACCAGCAAATTATTTAATTAGCTGTAGCAGTCAGCTGAAAAGAATTAAGTGAAAAAAATAAGACATGTTATTTCCAATTCCCGAAGCAGCAATGGCTAACAATAATCACCTAGCGATTTCCAATAATATGTACAAAACAGCACACAAACACTGCCATCAAGGAACTGAAAATGAGCAAAAAAATTATACAGCTATTAAACTGGCTATTAAACGAAAAAACCAGATACAAGCAACAAAATAAAACACCCATTCTTAGCAGACTATGCCCCAGTGAACAACTTGCTGCCACTGTATATAAGAACAATCAGTCAGTGTGGCGCCTCCTGGTAAATACACTGGAAATTAATACCCGACAATGACAATGCCAATGCCATGGGCCATCGCGTATTATTTGACACTTGACATAATCCCCAAAACCAAAAGTACGGGAGCAGACAAACAGACATAGGTACATGCTCATCAGATACACTCGTTTTTTAAATTTTAAAGTTAGAATTAGTGTTATTTTAAATGTCTATTGTTTACTGGTTGCATACTATTGAACATTGTGTTATGTTTTGTGTTAGTGGCCAGTACTGGCCCTTTGCTGTTATGTTAAATAAATAAATAAAATAAATCACAAATCGTCCAACCGTTCTCAGGGTAAAGTAACAATGGGCAGTGGGACATTATAACGACGTCTGTCAAGATCATGTAAGGCAATAGCCTTTTCCAAAAAAAATAAGTAAAGCAACAGTAAATAAATATAAACATAGTGTAGTGTCCATTTAAAAATTGCAAAAAAAACAGTCATTACACATCACACATGCACCACCAATAAGCATATCTGCAAGTAATTTCTGTGACTAAGGTCCGGTTTTTCCACAACAAATTAATCTCCCATTAATTTAATCCGGCAAAAAAAGGACGATTTAATTGACGAACTGCCGGTGGAAAAACGACATCTGAGTAAATTGATCATTATCTGCCGGATTTAATGCCGGACCTAAAAAAACACAATGTCGATAATAACTACACTGTGTCCCAAAATGGCAGCCACCAAACTCATGGCAGTAGCTCGGTCAAATTTTCACAGATTTTCAAAATTCTTCCTTCTTGTTAGTTATGTCAGTATATTTGTACTAAAGTGATTACTGAAGATCCCATTACAACTTACGTGTGTCGCTACACTACCTTGTGAAATATTTTTGTCGGACAATTGCTGTGTTCGAGGATTAAGTGAAGTAAATCACCAAATAAGACTCAGCAGCTTAGAACACGGTGGATCAAAAATACTCATCCAATGATTTTATCTTTATCATCATTTGGCTCACTGACATAAAAGGTATTTGCACTGCCACCAAAAATCGATGCAGTGATCGACTGTATGAACCTGCAACAATCAAGAAGAAAGACAACACAGGCCTTCGCATGAAAAAAAGTCTTTGCCCATGAACAACGTTCAGTCATTTGCTTGTGGTCGCAGGCAGTGATCTGGCTATGCCAGCTTGACATTTTGTCATAATTATAAGTAAGTAAGTAAGTAAGCAAGTACAAATATATCTACACAGCGTAATAAGCGATAGTCACTATCACTATGTTCCGCAGCAATATACAAACCAGAATGTCTTCAGAAGTATCTTAATTATCGAGTCGAGATCAATGTCATCATCATCTGATGCTATTACAACATTGGCTGCCCTTCCTATGGGAGAGTTGTCATTTGGGGGACTGTTTGTCATCCCGATGCTAATGTATCACATCACCAATAAATGGACAAATTTTCTCCCGTCTCCAGCTTTAGCCAAACCGGAAATATTACAGGGGTATAAAAAAGTAAATGTGTCAAATGTTTGAAGATGATCTGTCGTCCCTTTGGTAAGACTTGATATAGCCTACCTGTGTACAAAATTTGACTACTCTAACATCAGCCATTTCTGAGGTATGTATGAAGCCAAAAAAATATAAACTAGCCATGTGATGCAACCACGCCCATTCAGGGATGGTTTGTCGTCCGTAGGCAGTGAATTGCTACTAGCAACCTCTGTACCAGATTTGAAGTCTCTACGTGCATCCATTATGAAGATACAAAAGGCAAGACAATATGTAGAAATTTGGGTGGTTTGGGGGCTGCGGTTGCGACAGATCGCATACGACTTCCTATTTGACTTTAATAGAAACTATGCATCTACTTTGCACCATTTTCAAGTTATAGCGAGCTATTTGTTTTAAGTAGCTGATTTTAACCTACCTACCCATCTGCATTTGTCACCCTTATTTGGGATAACCCCGACTGAATTTCACTAAGATCTCTGGAAACAGGTTTGGTTTGTTTGCATGATCCTAAGTTTAGGAATTTTGATACCATACTGGCATGTGACAAACAGACAGACATGTGATAACAGCATATACAGCACTAGCATGGCATCTTGCGGTAAAAACCACAGTGAGCTACAGCACCGTGCTGCCGGTATATGAAGAATTTTCTGGGAACCATCGCTACATCAGATGTAAGACTTAAGACTTAAGACCATCATTCACAATAAATTATCACAAATGAAATCTCACAACAGATGCATGCCAATAGACAAATTTGCACAGGGCTATGCTGCCAACACAAAATTCCAACCAACATAAAGAACATATAAACAGGGTGTCTAACAGCTCAGCAGGTCTGATTTCCAGTAGATTTCCAGGAGACATTTTAATGAAAATTCAGTAGAATTTGAGGTTTTTGAAATGGTGAATTTTATCTTACACGAAGAAGCATGTGGTGACATGAGACAGGCCCCATCCGGCGCCTATCACAGTGTCATCCAACCATCACTAACAGTTACAGTTGCGGTTAAATTCGAAAACGTGCATTCCTGGAAAATAACAAATTAGCAACAAAAACTGAATGTCACGTATTGAACACAAGCAGTTGCACTCTACAAACTCAGACAAAAAATTTCCAGGAGATTTTTCAAATTTCCAGGATTTCCAGAAGTGTCAGACACCCTAAAAGAACTTTATGAGGGTGATAATGTAATTACGTGCTAACACGACATAAAAAAATTCCCGCGGCACACGACGGCAAAACGCAACAACGTGTAGACAGCATTATCATGCCAAGCATCACACCCGAGCTGCTCTTTGCATCGTCCGCCGAAGCCGTGCTCAGCGCCTTCACCATTTTGGGAGCACACTGCGCCCACGAGTGACGCAGGTCGGCCAGGTGGGCGACCGGCCGCTTCGACCGCTGCGCCGCCGCGTTAGTCGGACTAATGCAACTCTCCAAGCTCTGTCATGCCACATGGTCCAGACACACACCACAAGCACACACACGGTCAACCTCTCGACTCTCTCCGTTCCGCGGTGCATCCTCTTGGAACTAACTGAAACTTTCCGTATCCTCTCTAATGCCGTCTCCATCATTCACCTTCGTCGGTGGGGTGTGTACACATATTACACGCACAAACCATTTTAATTGCTATCATTCACACGACCACGTCAAGTCATCATTCTCTGCACAATTGCCACTTGAAACCATGCATCACTTCTCCACTCTTTCATTCCTGGCTGAAAATCTGTTTCACACACGATTCCTTCCATCTTAGCTCGCCCACTTCCCGCCGGACTATCATCATGGACCTCCCAGTTCGATGTCCTCACTGAACAACTTCAGATCGCATCTGTTCCAGCGTTCATACGATACGTGACAGTGTGGCCCTATAAGCTCTGTACTGCGTCCTTTAAGTAACTTGCTACTTATGCCACATTAATGGACATCCCGCACTACCACTACTACTACTATTATCAAGTTCTAGTCCATTAATTAGCTGCTTGCCTCCTTGATTTTTTCTGTCACTTGGTACAAATTCATGCACCATTTTGAAACAAACATAAACTTTTCACATTGTCTTTAACTCCGTCTGACCACTTCTTGCTCAAGTACCACTGTATCTAATTCCTTCTATCTTCACTGCTGTATAACGTTTAATCCGGCAACTGTTGTTCCAAATGTCAAAACCGTCAGATGTCCTTGTAAATCAATCCCAACAGTTGTATGAGATATGCATTTTTTTTCTTGCTCTCTTGCTTTCAGAGGAACCAACATATCCATCAGTACATTAACGCTGCTTAAGGCTCCACTTTCATCGGCCCTGCCTTTCTACACCAGACCATCAGACAGACCCATAGTACTGTCGTTCAGCTGAAATCACAATCCTTTCCCGGTTTACGAAGGCAGCGAGAAAAAAACAAGCGAATAGCGCAGGCAGAGTGTGATAAAACTAAACATGCCGCATTCAAGACCAGCTACCAAGCTACTATCAGTGTGGGCAGGTGAGTGAGCATAAAGGTGCCATAAAAGCAACATGGAAAATGACTTCCCTTGTTTCTGCATGTACAAATAACAAGTACCAACAAACACGTCATTAAGCACTATCAACTTACACATGCAACCATATGACCAATAAAATATTCCCGTCGGGGGTGCCATGGACCACAATGGACTGTGCTCACAGCATATAAAAATTCTACGGACATTTTTCGGACATCACGGGAAGATTGTGTAACACCTCCAAAGAAAAATGAAGACTACAAAAATCAGAAGAAAACATCACAGCTGCAACCCCCATTGGGGAGCTTACAGCATTCCAAACTATTAATGGAATTTCAGGTAAAGGCACAAAAGAGGACGGAAAGGACGGGATAGCAGGACGAGGGAAGGAAGGAACACTGTGGAAAAGAATATGGACGGAAAAGAAGCCGGAATTAGTTAGATGGAAAGGGGGGATGGCTGACCCCCTTCAAAATAATGGGCTGAATCCAGCACAGTGTTGCATACTACTTGTTACAGACCCTGACACCTGACGGAGACTGACAAGATATAACCACGCAGATTGGTGCACTTGATTATTCCGGCACAAAAAAATCCATAACAGAAACATGCAGAAAGTCTCATCTTCCCACGTTAGAATGATACAGGCGGACTGAAATGTTAGACCGACTTTGCCAGAACTGACAGCAAACTGTTAGCGAGCTTACGTCAACCAAGCTCAAGCCCGGGCTGAAGAACGCAGCCAGTTGCAAAGTTAACAGTCGCAAGCAGAAGACGGTTAGTCAAGCATGCAGCCTGCAGTGAGGACCTACCACGCTGCAACAACTCGGAGTAGGTCATCATGAGTGCCGACGGCGTAACCGGAACGTTCTCCGAAGACAGATCGACCACTCGCACCTTAACGTCTTCTGCTCCGTCGACCGGATGCGGCCGATCCGCGATCTTCGACGTAAACCGGAGGCAGCTGCGAATCTTTTTGTTCATCTTGAGCATCAGTTTCGCACCGTCCGCCTTGTGCAGCAAAACCGGTGCTGTCTGCGGCGCTTCACGCGTTCCACTGTCAACCTCGTCCAGTCCTCCGTGGCCACTGCCGCAGCTCACTGCCGAGAGGGGCTGCTGGCCGCAAGAGCTCATCAACTGTGATTCATCATTCTCCGTCAGACACTTGGTGTCACCATCACTTTTGCACGCATGGAGCAATCGTTTCTGCTGAACGGGGGACTTTGACTGCGGACACTCGGCCTGGACTGGAGGTTGAAGTCTCGAGGGAGATAGGCGGCTGACTGGCTCCGAAGTTTTCCGTGGTGCTTCTGGGCTTTTACCAGACGCTGATGTTTCGTGAAGCAATTGTTTCTGCTGGTCGGGAGATTTCGACGGCGGCGAATCCGTCGGTACAGGCAGCTGGAGTCTCATGGTAGTTGGGCGGTTGTGCGGAGCCGAAGATCTCCGGGCCGCTTCCGGGCTTTTATTGAATGCCGCTGTAGCATCGGCATGCGTGCTTAGCGGAGTTACCGATTTTCTCTTGTGACACATGGCAACTATCGGGTTCTTCCGCGAACGGCGTGCGGGGTTTCGCGATCTCGGCTTTTCCGCGGACGACATGTCTAAACTGTCGACGGACGAAGCATCCGTCTGCTCGCGGCTGCTAACAGACGTGTCGCTGCCACCGGTGTCTACACTATGCTGGACAACCTCGGCCACTGCAGGCGGATGAACGTCAGTCAGCGGAGTCTTTTGACTGACGTGGCTGGTCGGCGTAACGTCAACCGGTCTGTCAGTGTGTGTATTCAAGTCAGCGCTCAACTGCAAGTTACCATATATTACCAGTACAATAAAATGGCAGCCTTGAACATTTGAAGATGGCAGTAAAAGTGCATAAAATACGATAAGATACGATAAAATATATGTGGTTAACAGCTGCTGATGGGCGGCCAGCTTAACCTACTGCACAATGCCAAAAAAGAATACGCACAAAAATGTTAAGAAAAAAACTGCAGAGCCAATAAAATAAAATTCCAACCCATAAGGACAGTTCGGATGGAAGAATGCAGTCTAAAGTAAGTAAGGATTATCTGTGAAATGGGCAGGGTTGCCAGATTTTTTTGAATCCATGCTTCGAAAAGTAGCCTAAAGTCACCCAGTTTTCATTCCTTATCTGTATGTAGCCCAAAAGTAGCCCCAAATCAACAGCTTAGCAGCGATAAAATAAACACTTTTAGCATTCCATAACTTTTTAAGACGGTGCCATTAAATGTGCCGTATGCTCCATTGTTCGGTGTCTCTAATAACTTTGCCGCCACAATAACAATGAAAAGTACTGCAATCAGTGTGTATACTAGTACTTTATTTGAACTGACTCGGCTATTCTGGAACACTACACACAAAAACTGTTCAACCACGGAGGCATCTTAAGTCACCCAAAGTGGCCGCCAATGTTTTAAACAGCAGCCCAAAAAGTAGCAGGTGCCAAAGCCAATTTTAGGGTGCCAACGGCTACCAAAAGTAGCCAAATTTGTGTTTTTTTGCCAAATCTGTCAACCCTGGAAATGAGTTAGTTTTAAAGCCAGGAGTGAAAGAGTGAGGGAGTGGTGAATGGTGGGAGTGGTGAATTAACAGGCGAAGACTGTCTGACAAGTGCAAGAGTCGGAAAAAAAACGCTGGGACGAATGTGACAGAATGAAACAGAAAGTTGATTCCAGATACTAGGAGACGGAAACAAAAAGTGATCTGTAACCTGTAACTAGCATGTGGTGTGGACGATATGTACATGCAAACGCAATCAGACGCACATCTACATATCTCGGTTCAGCAGACATTTTTCAGACAACACTGGGACAGCCAATTAAACCTTGACCCCAAGGGGTAACGAATACCAGTTCATTTCACATTTGGTTTCAGTTCAGTTGATGATGTAAACAGGCCATTAGTCTATTTCTAAAAATATTGAGAAGTTTACCATGTATACGGTACGATAGAGGTGCATTACTGGAGAAAAAGAAAAAGATTACCACAACAACAACAACAATTCTTATTACGTATCATAATTGCATTACTACTATTAATGCAGCTTAATAGTCTTTATGTTTGCAATAAGCCAAATGCACACTGCAAAAGGTCAAAGGTAACTTCAGCAAGCCTAATAACCATGGTAATTGGTAACCAACAGTGTTTAGGACTATGAGTAGGCCGCAAGTCTGCCGAGTGGGCCGCGAGGTCGGTAGCAAAAAGTGGATGCCTGCAGCATTACTACAAAG
>Ga0209366_1000402_pt1 | contig 10114 bp, 5 predicted proteins | sample WorMetmaBAHAMAS2_FD_187391 | JGI IMG/M metagenome (GOLD analysis project Ga0209366, IMG submission 187391) | Marine gutless worms symbiont microbial communities from Max Planck institute for Marine Microbiology, Germany - Inanidrilus... | ecosystem: Host-associated > Annelida > Digestive system >...
GGCGTAACAAGGTTGCAGTGGGCCCGCGTGCAAGTATTCCAAAAGGGCCCCCTCTTCCCCAAAAAAACTTTTTAAAAACAGCGTCGGGCAAATTTTGGACCCCCACAGCGCTGGGCCCGCGTGCACTGCACACCTTGCATGCCCTATTGTTACGCCACTGGTGACATTATCTGAAGGCTGGCAGCAGAAAGATAGAATCATCGTGGATTATAATCAAACAAGAAACGACGTGGTGGCAACGGCATCATCTGGACCATTATGTTGATCATTTTCAGCTCGCTGCAGACAGATGACAGCTGAGACACACAGAGAGACAGACGACTGACTCACTTGTACTGATCCTCAATGCCGCCACTTGGGTCCGCCTGCTCTATTGCTGGCTCAAAATACTCCTCCAGGCTCGGCATGTCATTCCTACGTACACACACATGCACCACGTTATCTCTCTCTCTCTCTCTCTCTCTCTCTCTCTCTCTCTCTCTCTCTCTGATGCAGAAGCTCATGCAGTCAATGCATGTACACAAACTTTTTCACTGACGACCACTCTTCAGGTAGATAGATACACAGCTGTTGTAGTCGTCAGTGGTCTTGACGGGTCTTTGATAAAATCTCTGGAACAATCGCCTGTCGTTCCCGATGCAAAAAATAGCACCAATGCATGGAGGACACGGCCACTTACATGCTTCAATGTAAGTTATTAAAAAACTGAATGAAACAGACTGCATAGAGCCTTGCAGAACAGATACTGCAGGAAAAGTCTAAACGTACACAAACGACAGATAAGTGTGTGCATAATACTGAAATACATGCAGCAAACTGTCTACGCCAACAAATCAGATTTCTCACTAACTGTCTTTCAAAAGTTACTGCAAATAGAAAAAGACTAACGCAGTGATGCAAACCTTTTCTCGGAAAGACAAGCGGCCATGTTGTCTGGACAAATATTCCACAGCCTCGTCAGCTCTGCGTTGCCCATCTTAATGATCTTGCTGTCATCTGAGAGCAACTCCTCACCGATACTTCGCTTCTTGCCCCTTCACAATTACAACAACTTCATCAAGCACACGCACTGGCAGCTTGGAAGCTGAACTGCCAAATATACAAGTTCATACAATCAAAATGATACGACACAGAATATAAATAACTCATTATTAATTATGAACAGCAGATTTACTAGAGAACTGCAATATATTATTAAAACTGACTGACCGATTAGAAAAGAGATGCATCATCCAGATATTGTTGGGTTGTAATTTAGAGACGATGATTAGGAGCTTTGACTAGTACAGGTACTTTGTGATGGAATGGTTTATAAATAAACAATAGCATTTTGTACATATGTCGAGTCTTGATTATTTTTCATGCAATCTAAGCCTTGGACTAACTGAATATGGTCAGTCTTGGCATCAGACAGAAAAGATAGCGTCAATATGGCAGAGGTTTTGTAATACTGAAAACGAAGCAGAGCATAGAATCCAATGAGCGGTTTACCGTATTTGTGCTAACAATGATGCTTCTACTGGTTGGAAAAGATAGAAATGGCATCTTGTGTGTTTAAAAAACTGCTTGGTTGGTTGGTTGGGGTTTACCGGTGCTTTCACACAAACCATGGCGGTATCGTGCCTTTAAAAACTGCTGAAATAGTAGTCCCAATACTGTCGCTTCGGTGGGATCCAGTTCAAGCGTCAGTAATTCTGAAACTAAAGCCAGTCAAGCAGTGACTGTGTGCATATGTGTGCTACGCACCTCGCCGTTGCTGCCGTTTTTGGTTTAGCGTCGTCGCTCTTGCGTATAAAGTTGGGACAACTGTCATTCTTCCATGAATTCCAGTTGTCTTCACGACTCAACATGTGCTGCACAATCACACCGGCCCACCCAACTCAACTCAAACAAACACCTCCGTGAGCATGCTTGTAATCAAACATTCATGGACTGCCCACCTCAGCAACAGAGCACCAGATACACAGAATCAACTAGTAGGTGTCAAGGTCTCTAGAGGCACACCTACTCCGAATACAAATCATCCTTATATCTTCATTACTGTTCACTGTGTGAAGTCCTATATCTGTCCAAATTTCCAATTTTTTGTGATTCTGCTAAAATAAGAACGACACATGCATATATGCACTAGTGCATGTGCACACACGTACACCGGTTAATATCCTTTCAAGGCAAACCTTGTGCATTTAATACTGAGCGTTACTGGTGCAGAATTCTTCTCAGGCTAGATGCACGTTAAACCACGATAAGTTAACTGAAGTCAACACTGACCATTAGAAAATAAGATTCATAACAGGTCAACAATAGCTCAACAGACAGTCAAATTAACCGACACGCTATAGCTGTTCTCCACTAGACAACACTCACAGCACTTAAAGAATTCAACCATCACAAGATCATCACGCGGAAAACGCAACGTTCTGCAAAAATCAGATGAAATAACTCGAGCACATATCTATTAGAAACTGTATGAGTGTAGGCTGACATACAGTGACGGTTTCAGCAAACAGTTGACCATCAGGCGGAGTTTCACGGAGAATTTTGAGCACACGTTCATTCGTCTGTTTGACCCAAGCCGACTGTTCATCGGTTAGCGTCTGACTCGCTCTATTCACACACACACACATGTATCATTGACGTTCTTCTAAGAATACATCTGTTAATTACACATCTCAAGAAACACCTGTTGTTAAATGGCAATTAAATAATATTTGAAGGCAATTTTTGCAAATAAACCTAAACCAGCACGGCAAAAAGAATCATTCAGTAAACATTATCTTTCCACATCCATCAGATGTTTTGCTGTAACTTGTGAATAAATGCATAATTAAGTAGATAAAGCTTGTTATCCAATCAGCATTGAAGGTATATAGACAAGTCGATTCAGAGTAGTCATTCTACTTCACTCCGCAGCTCTGCCAAAGAATATTAGTCTGACTAGTAAGTATAGTTAACTAGAAACCTAAGCAGTCCGATCATGCATGCATGCACATGTCAGCAGAATACTTCATCAACCTATGACCTTGACCTTTTGACCTCAGTGTCAATGTATACCACGGTTCTGCCATACAGTATATGTGTACAGAATTTGGCATTGATAGATCTAGTTGTTTTTCTTTTAGAGCACGGACACACTCACACACACTACCGACACATCATTTACGACTGATGTGCAGGTAATGTGAGCAAATGCAACAGCAAACAGCAAACAGCAGTAGAAAAGCAATCTCTATACACAGACAGACAGACAGACAGACAGACAGACAGACAGTGGCTACAGTAGTCGTGAGAGTGGTACCGACGTTTTGAAGCGAACGTGAGCATTCAAGTAGTGAAAGAGGATGAGATACTGAAGCAGAATGCAACGACGAAAATTACTGTCACTTAGCTGCAGGTCCAGCAGCTGTACACATCACACCAGCACGCTCATGCCGAATATCTGCTATCAACCACAACATGCTCTCAGAGTTGTGACTTATATCTGCAGCATGAAAAAAATTCTTGCAACTGAAGAAATTGTTAATTAGTACTTAATTTATATGCACATTTAAACTTACATAAGTTGATATTTTTTCACATTAAACCAATCTCAAAAATCTGAGGACCGGAGGTTACAATTCAACGACTGAGTACTTTCAAATACCTCACCAATACTTTCAACGACTTTCAAAGACCGAATTCGTGCATTTTGAAACATGTCTTTAAGTACCTCTCCAACTGACAAATGCTTGGCCTAACCTTAAAAAATTTTCAAGATAATTTATCCTTAACTGTCTAATTAATGCTGAAGACAATCAGACTGACGGACCTTTTCACTGGTGAGGTATTTGGCAAAGTACGACTGTTGTGAGACTTGTTGCAGCTCCAGTTTCCTCTGAGACACTTTGACGTCGTCCAGTCGGTAGCTGTCAAAACAGCTTAGCACGTCGTCTGAATACTGCACAGTCCACACCATGGCACGGCACGTACAGCAAGTATGTAAACAACACCATTCCCTCATTGCAGTGAAACATAACATACATCGTCATAACAGATTTTTTTCATGTGAACCTCGGTTAGATGGTACAGTACAGTACAGTAGTTCTTTACTGAACACTGACTCACGCAGCGTTTTACAAGTAATGGGAATATAAAATAGATACATTTATATAAAAAAATTCACTAGAACATAACTAAGCTAGTAATCAATCTAGGATATACAGTTAGTAACAATATTTGTAAAGCTATGAGCAATTATTTTAAATCATGGCCAGCCATAAAGAACATAATATCAACACAGACTACAGCAAAGTATCAACAACATTTACAAAGTGCACGAATCAATAACATACACTTGAGAATGTCTTCCATGCAAACTTATCATAGCACTGAGACGGACGACGAAAGAAATCTTGCAACGACCAGAACTTGCGATACAGATTGTAGTCGACCGGGATATTACTAGAGCTACTGTTAAACACACAACACAGACTCACGCAACTAGTTGGATCTCACATTCACTTTAACAGTTAATAGCAACAGTTGCAAGGATATGAAGCTATAAAGACAATATGAATAAAAGTAAACACATCGGGATAGCAAATATAAAAAACATGGACATAAAATTGCACACTCCAGTTCCACGTCAACTAGAGATCCATTATCTTGCAAAAAGCCGAGTTGCTCGTTACAACGAGTGGTTTTGCCAACAGCAAGTTGGTATGATTATGACGATCACAAATCTAATTTGGTGTCGTAAGACCGACCGGACTGAGTCTAAAAGATGACACAATAATACAGAGAGATTCACGGTGTTCAATAACTGAACTCGAAGACATCGGCGAGCCAGACGTACCTCGCTTCATCCATTTCACCGTCTTCAATGTCCGTACTTGCAACTTTCTCATCCGACGCTTTCTACAAAAGCACACATTAATACATACATACATATATACGTCATCAGCATATCCCACACACACACACACACACACATGAATAGATACATACATACATGAATACATGAATACATGCATACATACATACAGGGTGCGCCAATAAAAAACAATCCCTTAGGAAAAATTAATTATCTCAGTTACTGTAACATATTTTTTCACCAAATTTACAGCTTTTACAGAGGAGGTTTCAGATCACATAGGCAGCCAATTTCACTACAATATTTATTGTGGTTTAAAAACTACCACTATTTGAACTTAAAAGTGCATTTTTCTAAGTGAATCAGTAATGACATTGCGATTCTGGTGTAAAAATAATAGCAAGTGTGCCATATGGATATGCCAATCGATTATCGTGTGTGGGGTGCTATGCTAGAACACTATCGAACACACATGCCAAAGCTGACCAACATCATGCTGAGCTGAATGACCGTTTTGTCGACCATATGGAATGATTTGCTTCACGAGTTTATTAATCAGGCAATTGTATCAGTATCTGAAGCTTACCAAGTTTCTACCAGATAAAGAGGGATCATTTAAACTTTCACACTGATTTTGCGATCTTCCAATCTATTATGGAATGCCAGTGCAATGGATGAAGGTGGGGTAGACCAATTTCACCGATTCAGTCCAAATATGGCACAGCAATGTACCCTGAGCGATAAAAAAATGTCCGGTCAATCATCTGCACCCACAGATCTAGCAATCACAATGATTTGTGTAAGATCCGTCCGCCACATTCTGAGGAGGTCTGTCTCTAAGACGGACATTTAAAAAATAAATACAGAAAATAAATAAACAGTAGCAGAACATATAGCCTGCTCGGCAGGCAGGTCAGGTAAGCTAAAAAAAGCACACTGAAAACTGACTTGTTTCAGTGGTGAAGAATCGAGATCCTGTGATTTTGTGTAGTACACTGTAACGTTTTCCAAGTTGAACTGACTCATCAAGTTCAAGCCTGTGTCACACATAGGAAATTCAGTCAACCGCGTGCAACAGACACAGCAGTAATGCACAACAGTAACAATATAAAATGACTCGTTTACAAGTCAACTGTCTATTAATAAATTTGTTAAATAACTATGAAAGGGCAAACTGTGGCAACATCAGAATGCAGAAACATGAGATGATAATATGTAATGTGTTGTTTAGTGTATGCGCATATGCATTAACAAAATCCTTATGCCAGATTCCTAGGTGTGCACCTGTATTGCAATGAAAGCTAATTCACTGAAAGCAAGCTGACTACACAAATAACATGATTAAAAGAAATAATGACAGTGAAAAGGGTAAAGCAACTGGGCCAGAGCAGCTGTAACAGATATTATTATAACAGGCTAAAATCTCAGTGTGCAATGGTCGACCAATTTACTTAATTTAGTTGCAGGATCATAAAAACTGGCATCATGGTGCGTTTGAAGGGAAATGAGGAACACTGGATTGTGACTAAAACATGGCAACAAGCTGTGAAAACACATATGGAGAAGATAATAGAATATGTGTTTCAGAAAATGGTCAAGAAGGTTGAAAGCTGATAACATGGAGTTGGATTCAAGTCACAACTGACGAAACTGCGATTCTTGTCTGACTTGCAACTGTTGCAATGATTAATTTCCATGTTATAAAATCGAATTAACAACTGATAAATGATGAAGGGCAAACACCATCTGAAGGTAAGTAGGCACATGGAACTTGTTAGCATATTAAAGCTGGATTCATCTCGGTGAAATTGTTCATATTAAGAACTGTCACTAACTTACTTACTTACTTAACCATAATATCATCAGTATGCAGCAGTACCGGACTTTTCCTCGAGAGGAAAGAGTCGTGCGAGGAACAGCTGGATTCGGCCACAGAAGACGGTGTTCTGAGACTTGGACAAACGACGAAGCAGATCTTCACAAACACAACGATAACACTAGACACAGCAGACAGACATTCATCATTCCGTCAACGAATCGTCACTCAACTGTGACGATGCTAAACGAAACAGCCCGTTTCCGTAACCCATCCAGTGACTGACTCCACTATCACAACCACACTATACCCAACGACTCACCTGCCTCCTCTGCTGCAGTTACAACGCTGGGCGTGATACCTCAAACAACAACTTCTGGCAATGACTAGAAGGTTTTTCACAAGCCACACTGTCTTGTTTGTTACTCAACAGCAGAGATACATATTGGTCATTTGAGAGACGACTCTGAACAGTCAATCAGTTGAACTGGTATAACAATAAAACTCACATGGGAAAATACAGCAAAATAATATACACAAAGCCGTACAAAAAATAACAATAAACTCCAAACTAGCTGAAGAAAAATACACTAAAAAACAAAACTCACACTGCGATAAACTAAGCATGTTAACAAAAAATGTATCAGTAAATGTAGGTTGATTTTACTGCCGTCACTCTCAATAAGGTTTAATGCATTAGCCATACAGCAATGATAGGACACATATACCAGTACATGGTAAATACAAACCATTGCACATGCGTAGCAGATAGTTCTTGCCAGCGTTATAGAATAACTCCTACACACAAACAGTCGTCACAATTGCCACATACTGTCTGTCATCTAGATGCTACTGCTGTCCATTCCATCATCATCAGTGGCGTCCCCTGGTGTATCAAACAGTAAAACATTAAACCAACTAATAAGATCCATAACCATAACCATCATCTTCATCGCTACCAGTACCATTCCCAGCCACGTGCGACGGCCCAGTGTCCAGCACCATCTATCTACTCAGTTCTTTGCATTCACGATACCAGGTTTCCCACTCTTCTGTGACTGTAGAATTCGAGGACTTCTTTCTGAAGTATTTTTCAAGAACCTTTCTACAACAACTATGGGCTCTGGGAGAGCAGCTTAAGCTTCCCCAGCGGGCTCTGCCCCCAGCTAAAATTGAATTTAGTAAGATCTGAATGCCTACGATGCCAAAGAAGCCAACGGATAGCACACATTTCACTAAATTTTCAAAAGTTCAAATCGACAGCCTTCGAGTCAATTCTGCTCGGTTTCTTCCTCCACTTGTTTCACAACAGACACTTTGGGAGAAGTGGAGCAGGTTTTTGACAAGACGGATCTCATTCCCGTCACCAAACCAACACACTCATCTCAAACCAGTGCCACCCTAGCTAGCTGCATTCACCATCAGACTCCCAATGGAGCACATTGTTCCTTTATAAATAAGTAAGTAACTAAGAGTATTTCTAAAAGGCGCAAAAGTGACAACAGTCACAAAACGCCGTGGTCCCATAACCGAAAAAATAAGTCTTCAAATGTCGCTTGAATTGTTCAAGAGAGTCACATTATCTCTGTTCAGCCGGGACAGAACTGCGTGGAATTCTCTGCCGGCCAGATGTCCAGCAGTGGTCAGTCAATTTAATCACCGGTATCATCGTCACACGTAACTGACCATCTTCCAGAGCGAGACTCGCTGTTCAACGAAGCTGAAGACTTCTTGGCAGTTGTTGAGTGATATTGTGTCAAACAAGTCGGACAGCAGGATGAACAGCGTCGACGTTGAACACATGTCTACGGCACACAATGCACCCGCAATGTTCGCTCATGTCAACTATTTCACGCCAGTTATCTTGTTCTCTAGGCTTTTAATGCACTGAAATTTTACAATCTATCCAGATGAAAAGTTTGAGCAACTGCTTTGTTCTCTGCATTGAATTTACTTTACTGCCATCTAATAGTGGTATGTTTAACTTTGTGCTGAATCCAAATACCATAAAAAAACTGTTTTACAGAGGTGTATATTATTTGTATATTATTTCTAGCAAACAATGTTTAACAAACAAACAAGTTACTTCTAGATGTACACAATGACTAAGTATTCCTCTAAATTTTCCAACATTCACAATCAAACAAGTTGGGTTTCCTATGATCTATGCAATATTTTTTTTCTGATCATGGACTTCTTAGGCTTGACAGAAGTCATCTAAGAGATCTCTAATGAATGGCGGTGAGAACTGGCCAATGACAGTGCAGCAAGCGGCAAAGTTGGACAGAACCAAATGACAGCATTAGACGGATATATGTGAATTTAGTTTCATGAAAGAAAGGAAGCAACTGCAGAAATCGGACAATAGCTAGACTAAGAACCAGTCGCGTTAAGTAACTGAAAAGGCAGAGTAAGACGGTGCAGACATAACGACAGTAAAAGATGACATCAACTGATTCTATTATAAAGTGACAGTCATCTTGAAGAGCAGATATAACAACAAGAAGAAATAGCTCGATGGCATTAAAGAGAAATGATTAATCTGTCAAGAAAAGAACAGTCTCAGAACAAGCAGAAGAGAAAAAATGACTGGCAGCAATCAGGAAACCAATCTGGGCCTGCAAACAGATGATAAACCGATGTGTGTGTGTGTGTGTATGGTTTGAGAACAAAAAAGAATTCATTTGTTTTGTGATTACTGTCAGTACAACAGATTAGTTGTGATACCATTCTGAGCAGCATCAGCAGCAACACTCAGCACCTTTGTAAACACCGCGGGACTTACATTCTTCCGCTGTACACAACGTTCAACAACAATCTGGTTAAGAAATTCAATCAGTGAATTTTTCGTAAATTCCCTCACCTGTACATACTACCTGTCACTAAAAGACCGAGTGTAATAGCTATAACAATAATAATGCCTCAACAGCAAAGTATGAATCAGGTTTTTTGTAAATTCTACTCAGAATATCATTAGCAAGGCAAACAAAATTATCAGCATTCAATAAAAATTACAATAACTGTAGTATAGCAACATTGTGTGTGATATAATAAAACAGCAATCAGGCTAATTTATACTAATACTCAAAGAAGCAGCAAATCAAAGAAAACGAAGGAGGACTACTAACAACTAGATGCAGCAGCACATCTCTAAATGCCTGATCAACAGACGACTTCTTATCAGCTTCACTGTCATCAAAACAAATACAACCACACATCTAACTAGTTCAGCAATCGGTCCAGAGTCTTTCGTTGTAAACACATCTGATCTGCATGCAACTACAGATGGTAATGAACTCTGTAAATATGCTGACGACACATACATTATTATTCCTGCTGTCAACATTGGCTCACGCTCTACAGAGATTTGCAATATAACAGATTGGGCATGTAACAATAACCTTAAACTTAATTTGGCAAAAAGTCAGGAAATAATCTGTGTTGAT
>Ga0209366_1000403_pt1 | contig 10085 bp, 9 predicted proteins | sample WorMetmaBAHAMAS2_FD_187391 | JGI IMG/M metagenome (GOLD analysis project Ga0209366, IMG submission 187391) | Marine gutless worms symbiont microbial communities from Max Planck institute for Marine Microbiology, Germany - Inanidrilus... | ecosystem: Host-associated > Annelida > Digestive system >...
TGGGATAACAAATCACCATTTAATAGCGTACTCACACAGCAACATCTCTGCAAAAAATTACCAAAATCGGTTAATGTGCGTTGAAGTTATAATGTGCTACATCATTGTTGTTTTTTTTGAGACACGGTGTACAAACAAAAATGTCTTCAGTTTATGTCTGAATGTTTCGACTGAAATGTCTGGGGCTTGAAGGTCAGCAGGAAGACTGTCCCATGTCTGAGGTCCCTGTACAGTGTCAAGTGCGTTCGTTGTTTTTTGATGACGGAACTGAAGCAAGTCTTCTTTGTCATGTGTTATAACAGAGAATTTGCCGAACGCATACAAATACTACATTGGCCCTGTCTGTCAGATCTTCAGATGCCCTATCCTTAACGCTAACCACTAACCTTATCCTACACCCTGAATGGATATAGCCAGCACGAGTTGCCAGTCATCCCGTATTTCCCTGGACATCCCATATTTTGTCGTCTGTATCCCATGTCCCAGTTTGGTACAGTAATATGAAGATTAGGATTTAGTTAAAATATGTGACGCAAAATGTCCCGTATTTTAGGTACTATACTTAGTCTACGGACGCACTTTTGCTTGTCTTTTGCATTGATTTGAATTAAGTTCTAATCCAATAAATGATCATAATTAGCGTATGTAGCCTAACAGTTGCATGATGGCAAGACTGCTGACAACTGAAGGCACAGAGTGTCAATAGTCCCATATTATCAGATTCATTTGTTGGCAGCCTTGTTGGCCGACATGTCTGGACACATTGCAATAGTTCAGTCATTTCTGTGATACTCTTATTTACACAGTACCTGCTCCGCTGTTAATACTGTCCAGTGTTTGACATTACACATACCAGCAGTCATTGGCCTGCCTTTTCTTCTGGTTACAGACGTAATTCCTTCAGTATGCTTCCTTGCTTGGACAAGGATATTATTTAGGACTAGTGACTGGATCCAGAAGAAAAGGGAAGCCCAGAACTGCATGGATGGATAATGTCAGAGACTGGACTAGATTTACATTGGAGCAGTCACTGGATTCGACAGCTGATAGAAGGTAATGGAGAGCAACCATCAGTGATACAGCCGACCATCGGATGAAGGATGTCTAGAGGCGACGATGTGCACCTGTTTAATGTCTGTTGTGTTCACTACTGTACATGTAACATGACCGTCCCCTCTCCTCTGATACACAACATCCGAGCTATGGTGTTTGTCTGGAAGTAAGAGGGGAGATCAGAACTGTTCTGTGCTGTATTGTATACGACAGTTGTGCACAATCATAAGCACACTTAGATGAGCAGTTCTTAGTTCTCTAGATTGGGTTTTGTCACACTGGGTGCATTTCACTGTGCATAGCCTAGATTTAGTTGTGTTTATCTGTGTGTATTTTGTGTTTTTGTTTTTTATACTGTGTTATTGTCAGCACCGTGGGATGGACCTAATGGAATTGAAGCCTAGTCCTTAGGACCTCTCTTCCTTCAGTGCTTTGACACTGTTTGTTGGATCTTTTGACCCACAAAAGCCCTCCCCGATATGACCTATAATGTGTTTGGTGGGACGATAAACCTTGCTCAACTACAACTGTAACATGACCGGTGTGACTGTCAGGTGAGGTGGGAAGTGCAACGTCTATGAAGCTCGTCATCAACATGCTGTTTGGTACGATGCTCGCTGGCCTCGCCGAGACACTCGCGCTTGGAGAGAAGGTCGGACTTCAACAAGAACAGATTCTCGAGATTCTGAGTCTGCTGCCGACCTCGTCCAAGATGAACCTGGCTAAAGGCGATGGTTTGTTTACAGCTCGCGTAGTGAGGATGTATAGGTTTTGTCTTGTGTGTGTGTCTGTCCATTTGTCCTTCCGGGCCTGGGTGTCTGCCCGGCGGCAGGCTGTGCGATCCAGCCTTGAGCTGATTCTAGTTACTACTTGCATTGTTCACGCTGTCTGACAGCCTTATTTTTGCACAACGTGGACATGTGGATGACACACCTGGTGAAAAAATATCTATGTTACAGGTTTTTAGTTGTAGCGTTTTCCAACTGAACCACAGGGTAATGCAGTCCATGATAAGTTGACAACGCACTACCTGTTCCAAACTAGGATAAATTCGGGTGGTTATAGCGGGAAGGACCTCCAGCATAAAAATGGCAGGGAGGTGGAGGTACTGGCAACCCAGATGACTTGGCATCCATTAGGATCACCAATGTTGATGCCTGTATTATTTACTTGCTATGGATAAAAGCGAGAAATTTGACAAGATTCAATCACTGTTGCGAGTGCCTTGCATCACTGCAGACCCCAGTTCACGACTTTCTGCAAGGACCTCCTGGCTATATTGTGGTCTCTTGTGTGGTAGGCTGTAACCTTGAACTCCCCACCAGCATGTTGCTGGGGTGCCTGTGGTCTGCTCCTGCTGCTAGTACCTACTTTATCGTAATGCTCACCTGGATTGTCCTGGATGAATGATCATTATTCCACCGTCGCACTCGTGCCTCCTATGTCTACAATGTATGTCTGGCGTGGTATAACGTAGTGTTAACTCCACGGGTCCACTCAAGTGTGAAATTCGTAGGCCTACTGCTGGGGACTCGTGCGATGGTGGAATAAGTGTGTTATACAACTGTCTATCGTGGTATTAGTTCATTTACACTCACTTATACCACTCTAGACAGTTGTATAACATACACTTAAATGATTGTTAGTTTCAGCTTTTATTTAACCAGCCAATTTTTCGTGTTTATCATAGGTTATGCTGTTTTTTTCGGCTTGCTGGATTGGGATTTTAATAAGGTAGATGTAGCATATTATCCCAAGCGATCATTTGAAAAGTACTGAAAGTAATCAACAGAAAACTTCTGAAGTGATGAGGAATATCAGTAACAGTGATGCTGATGATAATATGCTATTGTGTGCAAACAGCAATGGTGAATGGAAAATTCAGCACGCCGCAGTTGTCATTGGAGTACATGGAGCGCGGTCTTCGCACTTCAATTGCGATCGCCGAGTCCGTTGAACAACCTGTTGTTGTCACTGCGGCCACCAACGAGGTTGATGAGTTCTTCTTGTAGTGTTTGTCCTCTTTGGACTTTGTGAGATTTGCATTGTAAAGTTTGCATGCCGTAGAAAGATACCCAGACTGAATCAGTGGATGTTTACATGCTGAGATGGCTTAGCCATTCATTGATGATTGCCTGTCATAGTACTAACCAGGTATTGAATTATCACTCCCGAGTGCTGACACTGTAATCTATAATAGCCGTGTTTTATTTCACAAACAGTATACCATTTGTAATAACAATATTGTTGCCTGGTTTGTTAGTATAGGTATTTCTGATTTGTGTGTGATTCTGTGTATTAGTTTCATAGGCTTAGTTATTTTATTCTTTCAATTCTTTTTGTAATTTTAACTATGGACACTTTGTCTGAAGACTGAAATAAACTTGATGGATGGATAACACAGTTTTACATTCAGTAAAGATGTCGATTTTATATTAAGACCAGTTATTCTAAGCAGACACCATAGTATGAGACATCCAAATTGAGCAGCATGATAAATATCACTGCATGGGCATAGTCATTTTCATGTGACCCGTTTATTTTCATAACATGCGGATATAACTTGGAAACGGTACGTTCTTGTTTCTGTTACAGCTGTTCAAGAAGGCGAAAGCTCGAGGCTACGGTGACCACGATACTTCAGCAATCTTCCGTGCCACAGACTGATCTTTGCTGCTCTAGACTTGTGTTTATTTCTGTGAATGTGCCTAGATGTCATGGTTAGGGCTATACCGTGTACTGAACTCGACGGCAGCTAGATTGTTTGAACCTAAGGAAACTGCCAAGTACATTATTCCACCGTCGCACTCGTGCCTCCTGTGACTACGACATGTCTGGCATGGTATAATGTAGTGTTAACTCCACGCGGGTCCACTCAAGCGTGAAATTCGTAGGCCTACCGCTGGCGACTCGTGCGACGGTGGAATAAGTGTGTTATACAACTGTCTATCGTGGTATAAATTACTTCGGTTACACTCACTTATACCACTCTAGACAGTTATATAACATACACTTCTTACTGGGTACAGTCTGTTGGCTACAGTATTAGTTGTTAACTACAGTCAGTGGCAGATTGTTCATTGGATGCTTCCTGCTACGATGCTCTCAAGTGAGATCACTGCACTGATACATTTGAAAGTTAGATATCGTCCTGATGTTAAGCCAACATTAAAAAAGCTCTTTTTGAAATGAGACATGTGACTTGAAAGATTGTTATACAGGATTATGGCCTTCTGTTTTTGGAACACGAATTAACTTATACACATTATACAGCCGTTACAGTGTCATACCAAAAATTCAGGTGTAACATAAAACTCCGTGAGTTTTCCAGATGAGTGGGATCCCTACCAGGTTCCCATGGGTTTGTCTCTCCACTTATGTATCAGAAACCTTTGCAATTAGTGCCAAGAACAGTAATGCAACTTGCAACAAACATGTTAAGAAGTAGTGTTTATCAGTGTTTAACTGAACTTGCCTGTGAAAAGACCGATCGTTCTGTTGTAATGAACCATCGTTTCTGGAGCATATTATATGAATAAAAGTTTTTTTTTTATATTATAACTGTTTTTACACACAGACAGCTCAGATTTTGATAATCTCCCTTTTCCACTTCAATACAATAATCTCACGTGTTCAAGGATTAAATGATTTTAGTTAATTACGCAACATATTTCACAACAATGCATAGAAATTATTATATAGACAGGTATTACTATCTCTCTATATAATCAAATGGTACAGGTATTTTAACAGTAACTAATAAAAAAGGTGATCAACACCGATATCTTTAATTAGAATTATTTTATCGAGTACTGTTAAATAGGCATTTGCGTCCAGTGTGAAGCTGATGAATGCGATGGTGTACAAATAGCTGTAGCAGCAGTCCATTGGCTGGTTATAACCGTATTCAACCAAGCAATGCATGAATGTCGTAATAACGTTACGAGTATTGAGTGTTGCAGCTATTTCCTGGGAGGTTTGGCAAACAGTGACGGTGGAATGTTATCATTGCTGAGTCCCTTAACAGAGTAGAGCCTATCAGCTCGCTGCTGTAGCGTACCGCCGCACTTGAGTCCGCGACACATCAGAGCCGTTTTCAGTACTTCGAGGCCGACTTGTTCCAGTTCTTCCACTGTATGATATTTGTCCAGGTCTAAGTTCTCTCCAGATATCGATGCCTACAATCCACACATTAATTATCATTATCACTAAATAACTCTTACTAATTTTATTTTGTCATCAAATAGGGGTTTACATCCCATCCTACAGAAAAATGTGTGTATGTACACCAACTGATATGATTAACTTTTCAGCTGTTTTATACACATGCGAATAGTGGCGGTATGGTTGCATAATTAAAAATCCAGGAGTTTTCCAGTCCAATTTTTGAATATTCCAGGTACTTTCGGTCATAGTTCACAGCCAAAATATATAACATTCCTTTATAACACAAATTAACTTGTACACGATACAGCTGTTACAGTGTCTAAACCAGCTTAAATCGACATCATTCTGAAAATTCCAGGAGTTTTCCATGTGATCGGGAACCCTGATGCTTCTCTGATAAACGGAAATGCCTAAAGTTGTTTTGGTACATTTTGACTACGACCCTCAACAGCTGTGAAATGGCTCTTACTCACATTTGGGTCTTGTTAAATTAATAACAATGAGTCATCTCCACACGCCAATGTGGAGTACCAGCTTCAAATCATAAGCATAGATGTGAAACAATGAAGGCCACCTACCAGTGCTACAACTGGCTCATCATTAGCAGCAGTAGAGTCGACGTTGGTCGCTGGAGTTGTTTCCGACTGCATGTCATCATCAACCGCTGGTGTGACCGACGAGCTGCTGCCGCTGGTTGATGACATAATGTTGTCATCACTACCAGAGCCACTAGAGTCGCTCGCCTCACTGGCGGCAGCAGCAGCACCGGCTGCAGCAGGGGGCAAGGCATCGTGGCTGCAGCAAGCACCACTGTCATCAGTCTGACTAGTTGTAACTGTCGCTGCTGTAACGTGACACGTTGCCACGCCATCGCTGGAGTCGTCGGACGAAGACATGTCAACATCGTCCGGCAACCTGTGTAATTACGTACAAACCACTTAACAGCCACCTACGTTGCAACAGTCGATAGTTTTAAAAATCAACTGAAAACCAATTTATTTCACACCGTCTTCCCATCATAACTGAGAGGACTATAGCAAGTAAGTAGAAAATTTATAGAGTGCATTATGCAAATGCCTCCATAGCTCTTGTAGGATGTCCTTGTTGATTAATTGAGCTAGTGTTTTACAGCCCAATCAACACAGAATAGCTCATATGAGATGTTTGCAGCCAATCTCTCGTGGCTAGAACTGAATTAATGAAGCCAACACAAGTCGATGAACAGAAAAATGGACTGAGCTAACACAAAAAAATACAGCATGGGCTAGGTAACACAGAAAAAAAAAACTGTAACTGAAAAACTAAGAACTACCTACGTGTGTGTGTGTATCATTGTACACTGTACACAACTGTTGTATTAAACAGCGCATAACAGTTCAGATAATCTTTACTCGTAGGCTGCGAGGGGCATAATAGTGCAGTAAGTAAGTAACAGTGTTCAAGAGTGACCAGTGTCGAGCCTTCTTCTTGTCTGTCGTCTTGGTTGCTGCACATTTTCTCTTTCTTCTCAGAGTTTCCGATGCTGCACCCGCTGTAGAAGAACAGCTTGGTCCGGCCCTCATGAGTCCTTCACAACAAACACAGTCGGGATGACACTGACTGATTCACTGTGTCCACAAACAAGAGGCCAGTAGCTTTCTAGTCATAACTTTCGTATGGTTATTGGGCCCATTCTATGGGACCATAGCGGTCCCCTCTGTCACACGCTGTCGTCGTCATTGTTGTGGACATCGATGCGCAGGCGGCGTGTGACAGTGGCGGCATGCAACAGTAGCGACACCTGGTGAATGACAATGTGGCGCGTGGTGGCTCGCAGTGGCAAATGGGCCCAACATTTTTCAAATGCTTCTTGTTTTGATATCTACTATTTTTTGCACATGAATTATGCTGACAGTTGCCAACTCAGTTATTAAATTCAACCACCACACCCAACTGAGCCGCTCTTACTCTGTGATAATGTAATTGTGATGTTGGATTGTTGCTGCTGATAAAATACATTTTCCGCTGATGATAAACGTTTAATTAAGTACTCCAAAAAGAAAAACAGTATACTGCGAATGAGTTTCTCAGAGAATTTCCGAACAAGAAATGGTTTCGCGGTGGTTTAAATCGCTTGCTGGAAAAAAAATTGACAAATTTGGTTGTGTTGAATGCCTTGTCGGTAGTCGTCGACCATAGTCAATGCAAAATGCAGAAAACATCTAGTCTGTGCACAGTCAAGAAGACCGCCAACACAGCCATTGTTCTATCAGACAGCTAGCACATGAAGCACACATTTCTCGCCTGTCTGTACATAAAATCATCAAGAAAGACTTGCAGACTGGACTGCACTTTTGTTTTTCAACTGTCTTGTATTACAATAATGAAATTTTGGACAAACATTACTTCACAAGGTAAAGCAGCAAAACGAAATGGATGCAGTCGAAAAATTTTATACGGTTCATGTCCTAACCGTGTGCAGCACCTACCTGCCAAAAACTAAATTTAGCTTTAAATTTGCCAAAATTATTGTGAAAAAATCTACTGGCCTCTTTTATGTGGACACAGTGTACATGATTATTCGACTAGCTAGTCCCAGTACTAACTGGTCCCAATATGGAGTAAGTTCACTGCGGTGATTAAAAGACATTACGGCTACGCCAGATCATCCATGTTACCTAATGCCTAATAAACAAAAATTATTCAGTCACAGCGGTAATGTCAGCCCATAGCGGTAATGTTCTTAGCCATACCGACGAATATACTCCACACTGGGATCAGTCAGTACTGGAATGGGTGACCATCTACTGGTAGGCATCCACCTCAGTATGTAACCCAAGCCAAGTCAGCCTCCTACTGTCAATGAGTAATGGACAATGCGCAGTGCTGCTCCACATCAGCAAGTAAAGGCAGATTTACATCAGTTATACAGGCTAACACGTACTGGCCAGCACTCGCGGCTAAGAAGTGAAGATTTTGTTGGAACAAAGTTTTACTGCCCTCTTTCCCTTGTAGTAATCGCACTTGGTGAATCCAAATTCAAATAAACCGTAGATGTGTACAGTGATTCATTATGAGCGGCTCGTCTCTAAAGCACTCATGGGATCACACAGTTTTGGATGTACTTGCCATCCACATGTTTAATCTATACCGGTATTTAGAACTCACCTTGCTCTAAAGCATCGCCAAAGTTCTCAGCAATGCTAGCGTTCTTCTGTTGATATTGTGGGTCATCAAAACTCTTTGTTTCGTTCAATGCTTTGACGTGGTACGGTGGCTGACAGAAAGCACATCTAGCGCCACTCATCTCCGGACACAAACGGATGGCAAAAATCGAGGGAAAACCGACTTTGCCCATGCCCATTTAAATGGAGCTGGATAGAAGGCTGGTTATCACAAACATAATATCTGAAGAAGTCCCGTCGAGAATGATAAAGTTCGAACTAACCTTCCTCTAAGGCATCATCCAAGTTCTCAGCAATGCTGGCTTTCTGCTGTTCGTACTGTGGGTCGTCAAAACGATGCCTCGCTGCTCCAGCTTTCATCCTTTCACGACGTTCTCGTCTCCTCTCGGCCTTCACTTCCTCACGTTCGGCGGCCTTTGCTGCCCATTCCTGCAGTCTTCACAACCAACAGAACAACAATGGACATAAATAATTCTATAACACAATCAATTAAATGTACATTATCGACCTCCCACCTGAGGTCTTCATCAGAACTGACTTCCAAAAACAAACTCATTACCTAAGCACTTGTTGCCATGAGGCTCTGGGCGACTGCTGTCCATAATCTCATGAATTAGGACTATCACAGAAGGCTGTTCCTACTTTCACAAAGCAGAAAAATGTGGAACAGAGATAGCAGACTTACTAGCTAATGGGGCAACATCTGGGCAATATATATCTATAGATCAACATATTATTGTTACTCACCTCATAAATGAAGTTTTCTTTTAAACACATAAAAAGTGCTGTTTGTTTTGCCATTATGTGTTTATGTTCACACTGTTATTATTATTAAGAATGTACATTATTATAGTGACATTATCGCAAAAACGCTGCAGGGGCACTTAACATAGTCACACAAAATGCACCAATGCTCAAAAAAACTCAGATGATAGAGGACGGTGTTGAGTTCATGACAGAAGGAGAGGAGAGATGATGAAGCACGTATAGCTGAAAGTAGACTGTTCCACGCATGAGAGAGCGGCAACAAAGAATGCTCGGTCGCCCAACGTACAATGCTGGACGTGTGGAACAGTTAGAGTTGATGATGACGATATTCACACTTGTCGTATAAATGTTGTTGGATCATTTCTGAACTCACCTGAATAGTCTATATAAGTTAGGTCCTGTTAAACAAAGCTCAGTTAACTTCGAACATCATTAACGTAACTAACACTTTCCAACACCACCAACGGCTGATGTGTTGCATGACCCGCTACTGCCATGATGCTGCTGCTCAGCTACCATACGGTTAAGCATTTACCGAGCTCGGTGCATCCCGACCTTGTCAACATTCTGCATTTACATACTTTTTCTCATTGTTGATGTCACGCATACGACGACCGCTCAAGTCACGGCAAGCTTCACGGTTTGTTGTCTTCTCAATCTGTGCTCCAATTGACCGCAGCATCGACCCAAATCCTTCACATACACACGCAATGCCATCACCATGCATGTGTTTCGGGTACATATATCACTATAATGGCAAAAGGTTAGAGTTAGAACAATCCACAAGAAAACTGGACCAGACCGATTCAGTAATTTATGTTACTTGGACCGGCCTATTCAGTACCTGGTCCAGTAGTGGCAAATGGCAATGAAATGTGCAAGGTTTCCTGCAGCTGATGGTGGTAATTAGCTGGTAATCCAATCCCGCAGTAG
>Ga0209366_1000404_pt1 | contig 10074 bp, 8 predicted proteins | sample WorMetmaBAHAMAS2_FD_187391 | JGI IMG/M metagenome (GOLD analysis project Ga0209366, IMG submission 187391) | Marine gutless worms symbiont microbial communities from Max Planck institute for Marine Microbiology, Germany - Inanidrilus... | ecosystem: Host-associated > Annelida > Digestive system >...
CTATCCAGCACCATTTCCCAGATATAACCACTTACGCATATGGCTGCATGTGACCAGGTATGTCGTTTAGTCCGACAATTTAGTTAGAATTATAAGACAAATGCGCTTTCCAGTTCACGCAGTTCAGTATAACGTTTTTGCACACAAAAACATATCGTGGAACAAGCGGCGAATCATGTGTCTGTGCACTGTGCTAACAAAGACAAAAACCAGGAATCGCTTACACCACAGCCAACTTGCCCAGGTCAATAAAGATTATCATAACACTCATTTTAACTTTCCAGCATATAATACAAATACAAATTTCACATGCACACAAATTCATTACTCAGACTATGCCTTTCAACCACACATGGATGAAAGCAACAGCATCAACAAGATGCAATGTGATGAGCTAAAATGATTAAGACATATGTGCTAAATTAAAATGTGTCAAATTGACAAGGGATTAGTTGGGGACAAATCTGCTTACTCTGTTAATGAAAGCGATGTATATACTGAACCTAACATCAGACACTTAATGACACTAGAAAGCTCTTTGCATGGGCGGCAACTTGTTTGTAAATCTAAATCAAGAAGAAACAGACTGACAAAAGCAACAAGAATATTAATAACAGGGATAATAATATCACCGTTAAGGTATATTATGACCAAAACCACTGCAAGAGTAACTGATTTGTTTGCTGAATAATATAATACACTAATAATACAATATTAAGACCCAGTGTCAGGTGGCGGCCATCCCTCCAATAAAAACGGCGAACAACTTGGGTTGCAGTCATCCCACCCACTATCACCATTTATTATTATTATTTGTCCCAAAAGGAGGTACGTTTTTCCATTGCAGAGTGAGCCTGTGTACTGCAGTAAGGGTGTATAGTGCAGTAGCTGCTACGACTGTGGCAGAATGTCTCACACAGCAGACTGTCAGGCAAGCGACCACACGACTGTGAGTGAGAGGACATGTATGTCTGTCTGTAACTAACGGACCAACTGAAGCTAACCACACCTAACACTGTACACTGAGCACGACATAGTTTCATGCACGTACTCATTGAACCTAGACGACCAGTCACACAGGACGATGATGCTAACAACACAAACCCTCATGCTCCCGCTGCTGCTGCAACTGTTCACAAACAACTTCATACCTTGCTGTCATCACTAGTAGCAAACGGCGCATAGTACTTTTAGTGAATGAAAGGCATTTAACCAATAATTCAAGTCAACTTAATGACAAAACTGCACACAGGTCACTTTCAACTGAATATCACTGCAGCGCTATTTCAGTCAAGTGTTCTTTTTAAAGTTCACTTGAATGAAATACAATCATTTTAGTTGGCACTTTAGATTTATTTGAGATTAAGTTACTAAAATAGCACTGCAAAACTGACATTATTCACACATGCACAGCAGAGGGACACTTCTAAACTGTGAACAACCACTAGGTCGAGATAACAATGCTTTCTAGCAGACACAACCAAGATGTTGAAGATTCTCCATATCATACTTCCTGTACTGTTCAGTGGTAAACTCACTAAACAGTAAAGACCATGTACCCGCGGTTACCTCCTGACACAAAATCAACAAGTATGCCCATAAAAGCCGACAATTGTTCCATATAACAAAAGCCTAGCATTTGTGTTGAAGCATGCATGTCAAATGACTGATTAACTGCGACACAGTGTCCGAACACGCACTTCAACAGGTGTGTCAATGAGACGCTAAACCAGTCGATTGGTCTTGTTCACAAACCAGTCACGTGTCTATTCACTGTTGGTCATACAGTCTCAGTCTTGTCAGTTTCAGGATTCAGCGCTGAGTCTGTCGGCTGTGACGTGATGACAGAGTCTGTTGGTTCCGTGTTGCTATCTCCTGACTGCGTGGACTCTGGCTGCTCAGTTGATTCTGGCGGTGCGACGCTGCTCCACCTCGACTTGCGGACATGTTTCTGTCCCTCGGCGCTACTGTCAGCAGGTGAGCTCGTGTTTTCAGTTGGCACTGCTGCACTCTTGCTTGTATCATCACATTTATCTGCTACATGCTCAAGTTTGTTACTGACATCTCCACTCCCTTTATGCAATTTGTCTTCATTTTCTATTTGAGAACTATCAGTCCATAACGGCGGTCGACCATGGTCAAATGCTGGCTCACCACTGCCTTTCCCCTCAAAACCTTCATTTTCCTCATCTTGTTCGTTTTCCAACTCTTCTTCATTTTCTACATCTTCTTCATTTTCCATGCCTTCTTCATGGTACTCTTCAGCATCCTCACCCCACTGTTCAAAATCCAGGCTTAACAGTGGCTGCACAACAGGTACAGGCCCTCGAAATCTGGGACCCATGACTGGACCACCTAGTGGCATGTTCATCATGTCAACAGGAGGCCCACCTCTCATGAACATTGGGGGCCTGTCAAAACGTGGAGGACCGTCAAATCTTGGTATATTAAACCTATTATTTCCTGGCCTATCCAATCTTGGTAGTCCATCAAATCTTGGCAGCCCATCAAATCTAGGACGACCATTAAACATGGGTGGACCTTCAAACATGGCCGGTCTGTCAAATCTCGGAATATTTCCAAAGCGAGGTGCTGGTAGTTGAACACCGCGACCCATCCTTGGTCCAGGTCCAGGTCCACGGAATCTTGGAAAATATCCACCTCTGTGTTGTCCTCTAAAACTGTTATTGCCACGTCCAAATTCTTCTTCAGCGGTTTCTGAAACAACAAAACACAATCACTTGCACTTGTGCTAACACATGAATGCATTCCATTAAAAGGTAGTTTTCTCGTACTCGTTACCGAGCACTGGGCCTGGATCTGATCCCGGTGTACAGGCAGTCAGCCCACAGGTGACTAAGCCATCCACCTGGCAGTCGGCTGCCTTTACTATCCACCAGGCCTGTGGTTACCTTCCCAGCCAAAGAGCATTACTGCCCATCGGCCGGTACCAAATTATACTGCTTGGTGACAGAGGCACGTGTGTGAGAAGCTTGCCCAAGGCTGTTACTTGGAAGCGGACCGGCCGAGATTCGATTCTTAGAGTTAGAACCGATTCAAATTCTGGATGTGATCGGCGTCCGGTTTGGATGAACACCCACAAGACCGGATCGGCGGGTGTAGACCAGGTCTGATGGTAACCCATGTGAATAGCATCAATTTGTTGGCACATCGTGTGCCAGATGGCTAATTGACGGATCTGGCGCCAACAAGCCTTCATTCACGCCGTCACGGAGGCATTCATCACGTCTTCGACGCTCTGTAGAGGAGTGTACTATGTTACGTTACATTGGCCTGCTTGATATTTAGGCAGACCGGACACAATGTCACTCGGTGAATAAACAAAACAAACTTCATAAAATGTTCAGTTTATTGAAACAAGAAGCATTTGAAAAATGTTGGGCCCATTCGCCACTGCGAGCCACCGCACGCTGCCTGTTTTACATTGCCATTCACCAGATGTCGCTACTGTCGCACGCCGCCCGCGCATCGATGTCCATGACGACGACGACAACGACAACGCGTGACAGAGGGGACCGCTATGGCCCCATAGAATGGGCCCAATAAAACAAAAGAAAAGACAAAACAAATGCAAGTAACATTTACTTACCGTTGTGCAATATGTTAAGTAACCAATTTGCAGCATATATTTAGCAAAAAATTCGTGAACTAAACGATGTTTGCAGGTGACCGCACGAGTGCCCTGGTAAATCGGATCAGGTTCTGGGGTTGGCTGAAATTGTGGACGTAAAATTGGGTACTGGGTCCGATCCGTTTTTTCGTGGACCATTCAAACTCTATCGATCCCGCGACCTTTTGGATCGCGAGCGAACGCTCTAGCATTATAACACACTGGCCACTATATGCAAAACTCTGAAGATCAAAGATTTACTGAAAAGCTGATTACCAAGTGGCAGTGCATGCAAACATACTACATGCTATAATAATTCTGTAAGCATGCGTATCACACTTGCACGTCATCAAAACTTCTGAACACCTAACAGTTTCCTTCTCTAATCTTACTGCTGACTTCTCAAATTCTGTCACTCCAACGGTGATGCCAAGACTGCTACTGAAGTAAGCTGTTGCTGAATGCTCAACAATGTTTACAGTAACTGACCAACAAGCTGCGGGTTGGAAATGACAACTTTATAGACTATTGCAACCATATAGCCTAGCATCAACTTAGCACAATTCTGAAATGATACAGAGTGTAACATACATGGTCTCACAGATGACGTTAATGCTTAACCAAGTGTTCTTGGCCTCACACTGGTTAGGGTTTAGTCTATCATTTACCTCAAAGCAAAAACCTTGGCAAATGGTACCGGAGTCCAGATTGCAAAAAAATACGAGTGCTTAGAGCAGTGAATTTACTTGAGTCGGGCAGATACAGTAATCTATAATATCAGCCTCCACATTAACTGCAATTTTTGTTTACACATTTCGTTAAATGTGTGTTACAACATCAACGAACAGTAACAACAACAAATTGTATTATTTAGTGTCGTCAGTCGTGGCTGCACTGTAAAATACTTTTGACGCAGGTTTTCCATATTTTAATATTTCCACATACATTTTTATCTGTAAATCACATTGCAATGATGGCCCGGGCTTCATTATCCCGTCGATTTCGATATCACGATAATGTGACATCAATAATATCGTTATCGTATTGAAATCCAAAAAGTGATAGCTATCCAAACTATTGCAAAGAATACAGCAGTCAGTAAGGACAATGATATAAACTAATGACAAATAAATCATTACCATCAAAATCTTCACATTCTTCATTATAGTCTTCATCCTCATTTGCTTCTTCCTCATTCCATTCCTCTTCGTTCCCTTCTTCTTCCTCTCCATAATCTCCATCTTCTTCTTCTCCATACTCTTCACCATATTCCTCGTCTCCCTCGTTATTGATATTGGGAACATTCTGAGGCATGCGAAAGCGAGCCGGAGGGACACCAGGAAATCCTCGTGGTCCTCGGCCCTCAGTAAGAAAAGGACGTAGACCTCTCATCATATCTGGTCTCAGCATGTTTGGTCCATGCATGAATGGTGGAGGACCTCTCATACGCCAGTCAGCAGCACCCATCGGCGGTGGAAAATTGCCTATCTGTGGCACATCAACCATGTTATCAGAACCCTGGTGCGTATGTTCTTCTGCAGTTCCCTCGGGTCTGCCGAGCTCGCCATCAGCTCCCATCTCCTGGCTCTCCTCATCGACTCCATCCTGTCCACCACTCAGTGGCAACCTGGGCGGTGGCATGAACCTGCCTGGGGGAAAGCCAGCAGGTGGTGGACCAAACATCATGGGCGGCCGAACACCCATGGGTGGCACGACCGACATGGGTGCTGGAGAAGGCCAAGGATAGGCACCAGGCAGTGGAGGTCCTGCCGGCCAGTTGACTGATGATGATGGGACCGCAGCAGAATTCTGATCATCCTGCATAGCAAACAAACAAATGATCAACCAGCAGACACCTCGTCACGGCAATACCACAGACACATAAGCAGCTGTCTGTACGCTCATTTCAACCTTAACACAAACACCAGTGTCTGAGTATGCACTCAGTTGCTGATACAAGGCAAAGATGTGATGATTGACACAATGCACTGAATATGTATGGAAATTTACATCGATAATGAACGGCCAGACTGGATAAATAAATGAGACATGACATACTGAAATGGATAAGATCCATAAGGGAGAATAAAACTACTTTGTTTGGAAAAATCTTTTCTCAAAAAGACCACGGTAGCAGGTGTGGCATTGTTACACTATAGCAGTTACAACAAAAATATGACTACTACAAACACTTGTATGCATACTATAAACTTAAAATTAATAAGAATACACAATGCTAAACGTGAACCAATGGTCAACTGTAACAACTAGTTATGTGTGTGTTATCACTGTGCACAACTGTAGTACATTACGACACAGAACAGTCTGATACTTCCCTATTGCCTGCCAGACAATCACCATCGCAAAGATGTCATTTAATGGGAAGGGAGAAAAGTGAATGTAGGCAGAAAAGCAATCTTGTCACCGTGAATTTACTCAGTCAACCGTGCCAATGCTTCACTGCCAGCCAACTGTCAGTGTCAATTATGATCAAATAAACAGCATGAACAATATAAGCATTTAGGAAGAGCAGTGCTAGAGCGACCTGTGATGACGGAGGACGAAACGGTGGCATTGCAACACCCGCTGGTGGCGGCATCATGCCAGCAGGCACTATGCCAGGTGGCCTCATCATTGGCATCATCCCCATCATTCCTGACACATCACAACACCTCACATGCACGCCGCTCCCCATCTTGACGTCTCTCAAGTAACGTCTAGAGTACAGTCATTCTCTCTGTCACATGGTTCCCATTCACTTGTAAAAGTTAAATTCCCTGACTTTTCCATGACTGACAACAATGAAATACCACTACCATGACCATTAATGAGAAAATTCTAAGAAAACAGTAGCCACCTACTCCTAACATCCAGTGACGCCAATTCATTATCATGTAGTAAAGTATTTCACATGTCACGTCAGACTTTGTTACAATCTTGCTTTCATACAAGCAATCACATGTCCATTATATTTGCTGAATAAATTTCTGTGACTGACCTGACACTGCATATCGTTCCAATTCACTGACTTTCCATGACTTAAATTCTCAAATTTTTATACCCCGGCGCTATGCTAGCGCGGTATATACTGTCGTTGTGTCTCTGTATGTATGTATCTGGCTGTCACACGCCAGTGTTGTATCAAAATGGTTAAATTTAGGATAATGCAAACAATGCCACACAACAGTGCAGGGAGTCTGGTTCTTTGGTGCCAAAATCTCAGTGAAATTCGAACGGGGTCACTCCTAACAGGGGCAACAAATAAAGATGGGGTAGATTAAAATCGGTGACTCTTAACAAGTAACTTACTATAACTCAAAAAATGGTACATGATAGATGAGTAGTTTCTCCTGAAGTTTAACAGGTTATATGTTCTCTATTGAATGGCAATATTGCTGATGACCTTGAGTGACCCATAACACCCCAAATTTCTATATTTTTCACTGCCTTTCATATCTTTGTAGCTGCTAAATGCAAAGACTTCAATTTAGTATGTGGACTGATATAACAAGTCCCAGCCTATGGATGACAAACCTTCCCTGAAGTAGGTGTGGTCATGTCATATGACCCAGTACTAGCTAACACAGGTTGACCTGTACAATGGCCATACTACAACCGTTGGTTACTTCTGAAAACTTACTTATCTTGGTGCTGACATTCATAACACTGGGTCTACTGAACACGACATCAGAAAAAGCACTGCAATAGCACACAAACGTACGGCTTCCCTTGATCGCAGTAAATGACACTCTTCCATCTTTCTCTCTCTCTACAAGGCTACGACTATACCGAGTCTTCATCATTCCTGTTATTCTCTATGGAGCAGAAACATGATCTACCAGTCGATAACTATCGAGGAACATCGACACATTTGTCCAGTAGTGTCTCTGCCGCATACTACCAACTTCTCAGGGAGGGGAGACCACATTTCAAATGAATAGGTCTGCAGATCTATCTCGGTTGACCAGCCAGCATTCCTACACATCATCCATGCCATTCATCTCAAGTTCTTCGGCCATATCGCACATGTTGATCCATCCATGGACAACAGTCCAGTGTGGCCCCTTTGCCAACAGACTGGAACCGCAGATCAGGCCAACTGCGTCAACTTGGCTCCAGACAGTTGAATCCGATATTGCTGCACTCAGTATTGGTCTGGCAAGTGCCTATCACCGAGCACAAAATCCGCATGCACAGCAGGCGCTCGTGGGAACAGCCAACATCCATTGGACAAGCCACATAATGATGATGATGAACAGAACACTTAGTAATTTTTACCAACAGGACACAGTGCTAGTGTAGTATATGCTATAGCCCCGTATCTGTGTGTCTTGACTGTCATGAGTTGGTGTTCTATCAAAATGGTTGAACAGATCAAGCTGTTTTGGACACATAAGATACCTCAGTTTATCCTACATATATTGGAAGAATATTTGGGTATTTTAAAAAAATAAAGGTACTTCCCACTGTAAGTTTACCCAAACTGTACACTTTTGCACCATCGCAGGTCATCAACAACAACGGTCTCAAGTTTATCACACTGAGCATCCAGCTTTGTGTGCAACATAATGGGCATGGTGAAGAGCACTGAGCTGGAGATTCATCTGCAAAGCTCGGACTTTTACAATCACTTCTGTCTTTGCACACTTGATAATATCGTACTTCTGGCTGTTCTTTTGTATTCTCAACTTAATTTTGATATTAAGTCTCCATCTAGATACCTGGCATCATGTGTGGAGGCATCATAGGGCCAGGAGGTATCATAGGGACTGGCATTGGTGCTGCAGGCACTACATTCTCACCACTCCCAGCAGCACCGTCAGCATCACTCTCAGCAGCAGCAGCAGCAGCAGTGGCAGTGGCGGCGACGGTGGGCGCTGGCTGTGACTCTGTACCAGCATCAGTGGCCAACGGCAAGACGTCAACAGACTTGGCTGCTGCTGCTTCACTCTCTATCTGCCTCCGACTTGCTTCAGCCATTGCCTCTGTACACCGACCATACACCGCTGTCAACCATTCTACTGCAACACAACTCAGACGCGTGTCATTAAAGCATTACATTGTCTACATTGTAGTTTAAATCCTGCTCTATACATACCATCTCGCAATGCAAGAAAGCTGTCATGCATTAATGTACTACCAGCTACAAATGGCAACTGGTTCCTTTAAAACTGCTGTAGTATCAATCTCCATCAGCGTTTGCAGTTTAGCGCTGTGGTAGCATTGTTCGTCACATGACCAAGTTGCTCAACATTGAGCCCGACTGGGATGGGTGACCATCTTCGGGTGGGTGTAACACCTTGACATGTAACCAAGTTAACTAGGTCAACTCAGCCTTGCATCCCTCTGGGGTCACTAAATCGAGTACCAGCATTAATTGGTTGGGGTAAAGGCGGGAATGTCACCTATGCCGGGTGGCAAGTAATACTGTGTGATCCCATATGGCACGTGAGTTCCCGTAGCGGTGAGGCTTATTGCGAACTGCTACATCCGGTTACTTTACTTTGTAGATGTGAAACATGTTTAAATACAATTGCACGTGAAAAAGTTCAAAAGACATGTAAGATGAAACTCACTGTTCAGAAGTAAAATGCAATACAGTGAGCTGTCAGCTAATTTACACTGATGCAAGATCAGTTACGCATGAACATAGCAGTTTCAACGTTGTCTCATATGTACATGTATGCTGGTATGCACATGTGTGTGTATCTGTAAGTGGCTCAATTACTTCGCACGCTTTCAGGCAATGACTCGTCGTCTATGAATGCGCCTTCGGCAAGCTGCTCCAGGTTGTCTGGAACTTTACTCCACGGAATGTAAGTCGCACCAAGTTCCGCATCCCACAAGTCTTTAAACTCTGACTGCTTTACTCCGACATCAACAGCCCAAGCCACCTATGTCCACACAGTTGACAGATATGCAGTAACGCATCAAATGCCCAAGATGCACATAAGTGTTAACTTTAACATAGCTGAAAGCAGCATGACTTGCTAGCCGTGCCCGTCTGCAGTTTCACAAACCACAACATTAACTACATCTTGGTGACAGGTTGGCTAACATGACAAACACGCTGTTTGTTGACCATCACGTACGCTATGTGCAAGTATTAAGTACGGTAAAAAAACTTGCATGTCAGTGCACTTAAATATTCTTTGCCTAGTTCACAACACAACTGCTGAGCATCTGCTGAAGGGATATTAACTTCTCAAAGCTTTACTATTTCTGTTGCTGTTTCAAAACTTGGTAAAACTGACCTCGACCAGGAGCTAAAATAAACAGTGCCTACTACTGTGATCATGTACTCAAACAAGGATTACTGCCAGACATTCACCATTTAGGCATGTCAGAAAAATGCGAATATACGGAATGCGCATATTTGGCACTTAGCTGCATTTTCCGCATATTTTAGCAAAGTGCGTATATCGCATATTTTTTTCCGCATA
>Ga0209366_1000405_pt1 | contig 10073 bp, 10 predicted proteins | sample WorMetmaBAHAMAS2_FD_187391 | JGI IMG/M metagenome (GOLD analysis project Ga0209366, IMG submission 187391) | Marine gutless worms symbiont microbial communities from Max Planck institute for Marine Microbiology, Germany - Inanidrilus... | ecosystem: Host-associated > Annelida > Digestive system...
GTTATGATTAGAACCGTATTGCTTATAACCGGAAGTTCACCAAACATCGAGTAAAGCTGGATCTGGGATAAATATTCTTTATTTACTGACGGGCCCTATGAAGCAAAAATACGTCTGTCTACCTGTTCCATTTTCTGATTCTGTCCAGTTTGCTAGACGGCGGTATGTGTGTGTTACTGTGTCACGAGAGAAGTATGGCAGCCTACGCCTGTGACCATATGCTGACAAGGGGCACATCACTTCGCCACATGATAGCTTGTTTATAATGTAGAAAAGACATGCACAACATGTAAATATACCTTGTTAGTTGTTAGATTGATAACTGAGATAAGTCCAAGAACGCTGTCTTGGTCGTCATCGTCATCATCATCAGCAGTTTCGTCTTCGGCGAATTCTGCTTGCTTGCAACATCAGCACAACTAACAGATAATTATGCTCTCAATTCAGCAACATTTTACCATGTTAAAAACGTATTTCAATTACTGATTAAAACAGAAAATGAACTGGTTAACTGACTGGTTTAATGTCCCACTCGACATTGAACAGGTCACATCGGAGATGCTCTTCCCAGCCAATCTCTTGGCTAGTAATGAGACAATCAAATTAAAGCCGGAAGAAAGAACTTTAACAATAAAATCAACCTAAGCTAACACAACACTTAACATACATCCACTAAATCAACAAAATACAAACCATCAAACACAAAAAACTACAACATAAAGTAAACCAACACAAATTAAATCCAGGTTTAGTAGCCTTTTGCGACATCTGGCCTGGAAACAGGGTGGGTCTATTCTCAGAGGAAAAGATAAAGGACAAGTGAATAAGAAAGAAAAATACAAGCAAAAAAAGAAGCAAGTTACAAGAGGCAAAAGGAAGTAAGTGATAAAGTAAACAAATACATAAAAAATCAAAAATCAAAAATTTACAAAGTTTCTAGGGTGCATTAGGTCCCAGCACCCACACGGGGTAAGTACTTAGGATGAATAAATTATTTTACTTAATTTACTTTGTGCATGGCACATTACGTTTACATTTACAGGACACCCAAACGCCTTTCACACGATGCAATGACAGGGCAGCACCCTATCATCAATCAAATCATGTGAATGAAACTAACATCATCAGGAGTTTTATGGCATGCTCTCAACGACGGCAGTATATAGCGTAATGACACAGCTGAAAAATATCCAAGTCCCAAGATAGAACTACAAGTGAGGAAGCGGAACAAAACCTTATTTTGGGGGTGAATCCTAATCCTTTATCTATGCAGCGTAATCATGTTGCAATGCTGCCTATCATTCGATGATCAGCCAACCAACTGCCAACTCACCTCGCAAGTACAAGGGCAGAGTGGTCTTACATGTGTAGATCACAGATGAGTATGGCATATAGGGAACTGGCATATAATAGATTACATGCATAGCGGCTATATTTATTTACACACACTAGCTGAATGCTAGACCTTCAGCTAGATCTCAGACTTGCTGACCGTCCCACTGATAGGTGACAACACTGATGGTCAAGTTGTTCACACATATGCCTTTATCGCTTCTTAATGTTTTCATTAAGTGCTCCCTGTCTGCACATGTATGGCATAGTTTGTATTGAGTCGAATAGGAACATTAGGAAGTCGTATGCACTCATACACTGCCATGTTGCCGATAATCTTGGGTGATCCCTAAGCCTTCTGCATGCCACCTGTTTCTAATTTTGCGTTGCCTTTCGTATCTTTGCAGTAGGTGAACACAGACAGTGGCAGTGCGAGGGTGTTTGCCGCCCGGGGAAAACTTTATATTGCCCCCTTCCTACCCCCGCTCACATTCGAAGTGTGTCGCATTACAGTTAACGCAACAAATGGTCAACCCCAGTGAAAGTTCGACTTGCTACACCAACTGCAAGTACGGCTAACAGCTGTCTCACTCACAGCTGCAGCCTATAAGCAGTGGGTGACCGCATTCCTCTGTCATAGGCTAAGTCTCACTGGCTGCTGTTCTGGCATGAGTTGGCAAGCAGGGGTAGGCCCATGGCAGCGATCACAGCACTGCAGATGCGACAAACATGACGGACACCTTACCGTGCTTAACAGATACACTGGCTGGCATCAAAGGTCATTTGAAAGTCATCATTCACAACAGTTTTTACACTGAACCAACGAAATTATACTGATATTGCACAGAAAATCCTGACAAAATACATTTGCAGCAAAGCCATATTTCTATCTTCAGACAATTTCAATGAGAAAACCATCTACACTGTGAAGCAAAAAAAAACCAGGACACTAGACTTTTCTCCGTAACCTCGCCACATGCCAACCGATTTTCAGAATTCTTTCACTGGCAGACTCACTAGTAAATTTATAACAAAGTTATTATTAAACATTACACCACACCTTAATTGTGCAGCTACACTACCTTGTGAAATCTCTGCATTCAAAAATTGCCATGCTCAATGACAGAGTGCAGCAAACTGCAGCGTAAGACTCGACTACTCAAAACAGTTGTAGAAAAATACTTGTTAGTTTGATATTTGTTGACACTAAAGTCAAAAATAATCTGCATAGTAACATAACAAAAGCAAAGACAGTTTCTCTTCGTCATAGGTAAGTTATCTGGCCAGATCTTCATCCTTAAGTAGGATCATTGCAAGGCGAACAGGGCACACAAAATAATCAACCATTTACCTGTAACTTTGCAAGCGTTCATCAATTTTAGTTTTTTTTTGTTCACCACCAAACTTAGCGATTAATACATAGTTAAGTGATGACTGAATAACACACCACACCTTAAACGTGCAGCTACACTACCTTGTGATTTATCACTAATCACAACACATGTTCAGATTGTCGCTATTTTCAAACGTTAATATTTCACAACGTAGTGTAGCTGTGCCTTTAAGGTGTGGTGGTGATATTTAAAAACGACTTTATTGCGAATTTACTTATGAATGTAGCAGTGGAAGAATTTTGATAATCGGCTAGCATTTGGCGAAGTTGTGGAAAAAAATTCTAGTGTCCTGGTATTTTTTGGTTCAGTGTACATTGTGCAGAGATGCCTACCTTAATGACACTACCAATGTAGTTGTGAGATATAATGTAGTCAGCAATATCAGCAATTGAAACATTAGCTTTCAGGAACAGCTACATACAACAGATGCAAATAATCACATAACATAACACTGCTCCAATTTAACCACACAAACATCGAACTTTATATGTAATGCAGAGATCATTAGCATTCCTGAAAACGCAATCTTTCACGTCAGATTTTGCACCTCTGGTTAGAATCAACTGAGTATAGACAATATTCCCATCATTCATGCCTGGCCATTACGTGCAAAGATGGCATGATCCACAAAACTGGAAGTAGATAACATACTGCATTGTTGTCAGGGGGCAATGAAGCCACAGATACAGACGACATGCATAGAAAATTTGATGAAGTTTGTTAAGCTACAAAAAACCTACACCGATTTGAGCTATAGTGGAACGGATGTAGTCCATTATCAGTACCAAGATCTGTTATAACTCTACAAATGACAAGAATTTACAATACAGAGAATTCGGAGATCATTACCACTTATGGTCATGTTGTAAGATGTAAAATAAAATTCTTTAAAAAGCACATTAAATACAGCCATATCTGTTGCAAAACATCTGGTAATGCAACATTGAATACTTGAGCAGAAATGGAGAAAACTGTTCACATACAGCACATCATATTTGTTGATCATAAGTAGTCTACCTGCTGCAGAAGGTTTCGTATTCCATTACTGTCAATGTCTTCTGCAGTTCTGGCAACAAAATCAACTTGTACTTTCTACAATACATAAAATATCCTTGTTGGAAAACTGTACACTCATAATACCTCTAGCATTATCACTAGCAATGGATGAGAGATGAGGTGATACAACAGTTGGTATTTCAGGGTAGGAAGATTTAAGTGAAATAGTCTACCCATGTATGGTTTTTTTCTCAATTTAATGACGAGTATTTACTTTAGTAGCACTCTTCTGAATTCTTTGTATCTCTTTAATATTATCTTGTCTGAATGGACACCACACTGAATTTGCAAATTCAACATAAGTGTGCACCACATATTTATAAAGCAGCATAAAAGTATTCGGGTGCCAGTCTACTCGTCACAGTCATCTTGTTACAGCCTATAATCATGTGACAAATTGACCGTTCTGCTAAACAAAGTTGTGACGAAGTGACCATACTTTTTGACAGCATCTGTTTGTTCATGTGGTGGTCACTGGTCACATGTGCTAATTCAACTAATAAACTAATAATTCTACTAGTAAACTATTTGAAAATTTATAACGATGCAGTGCAAAATGCGACATCATATCGCGCAGCGCCACAAGGCAGAAGTTACAAAGGGTTGCTGACTGCTCTGACGTAACATCACTGAATGATTTCCACTTCCGGTTTCCGAGGTGCGTCCACAGATGGAACACGGCCAAATACAATGGGGAGAAGTTGCTTTGCCAGACAATTATAGAGACAACCCATTATATTTTATATGTTATATTATACTTTATTTCGACTCGACTCGTATGAGTTTACTGGTAGCCAAGTATTTTCGTCAAGGTTCGAAATTCAGCAATTTCGATAATGCTTAAATATATACCCCATAAATCGACTCGTCCGTGCTAGAACCATCCGATTCTACGAGTTCGTCGTACAAATCGCTGTTGTCTTCATCTTCATTTTCTTCTTTTTCTAATTCTACGGCGTTATCAACTGCATCACGCTTTTCACTGGAAGCAGCCATTTTTGTTTGATATTGACTACAACCAGGAAATGCCCCAACCGTTTCGTAAGACCGATGTCACACCTTTTCGCAAGTCTGTGGCGCGACAATGGCGCACTTTTTACGAGTTTACTTGCAAGGGTACAACTGCACTGCACACTGCGAATTGCGATAAATCGCATAACCAAACATGGCTTCTGCACCATTTCCAGTTTTACACACAGACTATCCAAATTGGTCTTTGTGATATTGTTCCTGTATTTTTTTTTGCTTTTTTAGCGCGATATATACATCTCGCGCTTATGCTACGATGTCAGTGTCCGTCTGACTGTGACGGAAGTGCATTGGTGCATAGCTAATTTAGGTTACAAATTCCGATCCCAATTTACCGCGCATTGTGGTCTCGGTGCATGCGGGCGCGAGGGAAGGGATTATCGCCGGGAAAAGTGGAGGGATCATCTCACACTATGCTAGCCACTGCTAGGCCCTCTTGTTTGAACTCTCATAATCACTAGGAGCTGTGCTTGTAAAGTTTGTTTACGAGCATGAATTGCGGAATATGTCTGTCTCAATTCAACATGCCATTTGGAGTCGACGTGTAGGTCGGGTGAGCCAAGGAACAGTGTATTACAGTAATAGATGGGATCCAGTGACCATATCCAGGGCGGTTCTAAGAAGAGGCCAGGGGGCCACGCCCAGTCAGAGGTCTGACCTCACAAATTAAATTTTTGGTAAGTGCATTTGGACAAATGGGATGAAAAATTAGTGATTGTATATATGCTACTTTTATGTCAAAAACTGCATATTTGAACATATAACCGACCAAATTTTTCCGGTGACTGGCCCCCCTTCGGAGACCCCTCGTCTTCCCAAACTGTCGGTGATAGAACTGCCCCTGACCGTGTCTCGCGAAAAGTGGCAAATTTTGGAGGAAATGGAGCGTCTAAAACTTTTGGTGAGTGTAACTGCACACCTGGGATGAAAATTTAGTGATTATATGTTGGTTTTTATGCCAAAACTGCATATCTGTACATATGACCAATAATATTTTTCCACTGTCCTCCAACTGCCCTCAGAGTAAAGTGTTAGAACCTCCCTGTTGCGGTAGCGATGGACACGCTAGCTCCGATTGAGTCCATAATATGCAGATGACGTCATCCACAAAATTGGAAGTACAACTCCGCCAAAAAAGACTGAAATACGGATGTGCAATATGCACATAAAATTTGGTAAATTTTGGACATGCGGTTTCTGAGATATGATCAGGACCGACAAACCCAGACAGACAGACAACAGCTCGTCACAATACTCCGCCCCCACTTCTTATACCCATACATTATTTTAACTTTCTGTACAGTTACTATTGAAGAATTAGAAATACCACAATTAAAATGGCTCATGCATAGTACAGTTGAATGTCTGAAACTTACGAAAGCATTAACCAAGCATAAAACGCAAGAAGCACCTGATGGGCCTAAGTTTGCAAAAGCTAAGCTTCTATGGCCTAGACCTACTAATGATTGGTGAGATACACGCTATGTATAGGTCTACAGTACAGGCGAAGACACAGATGAAATTTTCTGCCTACATTAGTGGGCAAAAATTGGCTCTAGCTATCAAAGAAACGAACGACCATGTTTGACAAATCACAATATCGTAGATGTTGAAACGGTTAAAATGTAAGTAGGCCTACAATTTGACTTGCAATATTCAAACACATAACATTTCGCATTTAAGCTTATATGCTCATAATTTTAAGCTTCAATGCAAAATGTTATCTGTTGTCGTCTGCATGTTTTTACGATTGTTGTTCCAAACGTTCGAACTTCGAAGTGAGAAAGAAAAGAGATAAAAACACGTTAATATGTGATCACATATAAAAATTTAAAAACGACAGAATCATTAAAATCGTTCTTCAGAGCATAAAACGTGACGTGTTTTCGTCACGTTTGGAACAACTGTGTTTTTAGCGTGAGATGTAATAAATACATCTCGCGCTTATGCTACGAAATCACTGTCCGTCTGTCTGTGACGGAAGTGCATTGGGTCGCGGTGCATGCTGGGAAGAGGGGAGCGATCATCTCGCGCTATGCTAGCCACCGGTAGGCTCTCTTGTTACAACACGCCATTGTCAACGTCGAGATACTGTCGGTCAGTCGACGAAGAACGGATTTAACGTCCGATCGTACGAGTCGAGCGAGGCGTGACTGGACGCCTTGCCTATCAGCGAACTAGTCAAATCAGACGTCTGAACGTCATCGTCGTCCAAATCATCATCATCCGCAGCGGCGGCGGCACTCAGACGAGGGCTGGCGGCCGACGTCGAGGAATCCAGCTGATGGTCGTTCCTGGGCGACGACGGCTTGGTGGGTTCACGGACGCCGTCGTCGGTCGGTGACGTGGCGCTGATGAGCGGCTGGCGGTGTGACGCGTCGTCCGTCTGCAGGTCCCTGCTGTCGTCCACCGGAGACGCCACACTCGCCGGCGCCGGGCTGCGGGTGCGTGCCGCCGCCGCCGTCTTGTTGGCGACAGATCTGAGGTTCTCCGTGCTGCCTGGCGGGCTGTCCTGTAAAGTAAACAGAACGCTTTTTATCGAGTCCGACTCAATACGGCATGCAGGTGTGGCATGTAGATCACAGTTTTACCTGCCACCAACACGCGCATCCACTGTCCTGCTCCAGCCATGCGGTCGTCCTTAAAAGACGTCCAGCACACGGAAGGGAAGGGGCTACAAGGACGTAGCAAGCGGGGGATCCCTTGGAATCCGGGCTCCCCCTGGATCTTGCCCCATATTTTATCGTATTATTTAAAGCGTCAAGGGCTGAGGGCTTCTGAGAGTCCGAGACGCACGCAGACATGCACACTGTTAACACATTCCTTTGGTAATGATGGGCGCCTCCCCTTTGAACGTCCTGGCCCTGGGCTGTTGTCAAAAGTGGGTAAATGTCGATATGATGGAGAGAAGGAATTTAGGCTACAGTGATGTGTGGAGGTCCACAAGTTTTACAATTAAACTAACCTTTGTGACAATTTACAGTTGCATGACTGTCATGAGTGACATTCGAAGTAGTGACTACTGATAACATGCAAAATGCCTATAGTCTTTATAGAGGGAGCCATCCTGGTTTCCTTGAAACGGCGATTTAATCACAATCCGACGCCACCAAGATCTCGAGATTTTGTGTGCTTGGAATTTTTTTAGTTAGCAACTTAGCACCCGGTCAATTTTTAACGAGTACTGGCTAGACTAGATACTCGTATCTGATGACAGGGTCATTGTGTTCAAGTGTGACCATATGAAGTGGACGTCCACAAGGGGTGGTGAGGTGTGTTGCCAAAGGTGGACATATGTCGACATAGAGGAGGGGGGCAACAATACCAGAATTTCTTTTATGGGTGGCCCTATGCACAGGCGGAGGACGACTCACAGCTTGTAAAGGTAAATAGTGATGTCATACCTCATACAGGTGTGTAGGCGGATTGCTCAGCTACCTTCCTTAAGTCTGCAGGTGGAAAAACCGCTCAAGTTTGTGACCCATGTGGCCAGTGCGACGACAGACCTACGGTTACCTTCCCAGCCGTAGGGTATCACTGCCCTTTGACCGGTACTGGCATGGTGTTTACGCAGAGGTGCTGGCTATTTGTATACGCAGGTCTTGACGCAGCGTGGTCTGCGTGACTCGAACGTGTCTGTCTCCGCTCGTCACGATTGTCAGTCCTGTATAAAAACGGCTGAACTGATCGACGGATGGAGATGCCTGTGCGAGGAGAGACAGACTCGCATGGGCTCAAGAAACGCGCAATAGATGGGGATATACGTGGGCGACAGCATGCAAATACGATTGAACGATGATCCGTGCTGTCGCTGCCACCATTACCGTAGCAACCACTGACTCGGCGTCGGTTAGACGTACCTTTTCGTAGAGTTGAACGTTGAGGTTCCTCGGCGGTGCGGGAGCTTTGCGTTTGGTGAGCGAGTCCCACGACTTGTTGGCGGTCGCCGGCGGCTCGGCCGACGGACGGTAGATCGGCGGCTGCGGCGCCTCGCGACGCTTATTTCCACTTCCGTTCTGCCTTCCGCTCGAGTACTTGACCGCACCCTGTCCGTCGCCGCAGCAGCCAACACAAGTGTGCTGGAACTGTGAAAAATGAACTGGCGGGTCAGCAGCAGCAACGCCCGAACGGCCGAAGAGGCCTGAAAGGTGGGGTTATATGGTGGGGGTTATTTGGGCAGCCAGTTCCCCTTACCAACCAGCGAGAGGGTCTGTGGAGCGCTCTAAGCTTCCACGGCGGGGTCCGGGGCGGAGCGTAAAAGTTGTTGTTTATTGGCGCCAGATCATGGCCTCCTCTAGAACTTACATTTTATTCAGTTTTAAACAGGTGGGGGTTTCTTCCAACATCCGGGTGCAGTACCAAAGATAAACTAGGGAGGGGGTCATAACGACAAGGGGTAAACCCCCGGAAATTGAAACCCTGACCAGCTGTCGTCAATGGATCCGCGAGACGATGTCTCACGCCAGTCCACCATCCCGCTATACACAGCTGGAGCCTGGACGCCGAGTGTGATCAACAGTCCACGACTGTTGACGGCACTTGCGACGTCCACCGTCGTCGCCATGTGTTATAAATTGCAGATCGACGACCGGGTACTCGACGACGGTGGACGCACCATGGCCAAAGTCCAGAGTTAAAGAGTTCAAGAGACAAGTATACCCTTACTTCTTCTGGAAATATGCTAATTTTCTTAAGCCTTTTCGATACAATACCGACGTGTGACAGACATACACAGAGACAGACAGACAGACAGACACAGACACATAGCTAATACCCGCCAGCATACGTCGTGGATAAAAACTAAAGAAAACCTGTCGACATGCACACCACGGCAGCAGCGCATTTGATAACCGTGCAACCTTGACCTTTGACATTTTGACCCCCGCGAATGCATGCCCAAGTTTAGTTGATAGCTCGAGTAGTTGTTCTTTTACAGCGCGGACACAGACACACACGCACAAAGTTACAAACTCCACTCAAGGTTATTTCATATCGAATCCGGCACGGCACTGTACAGTACATACAGTACGGCGGCACGCGTCGCCGGTTTCACGCCAAATCCGGCGCAGTGCGCCCGCGCCTTGGTGTTAAAACGCGACGCGAGGGCCGCCTGGTGCCGTGCCGAATACGGTGTGAAAGCACCGGTTTGAAAGCGTCCTCCGTCATCCTATACCCACGCATTGGACTGACTACCGTTCGGCGTGGGCAATCTAGACCTGATGGAGCATCAGACTACAACAGACAGACACCGAGATACAAAAC
>Ga0209366_1000406_pt1 | contig 10069 bp, 6 predicted proteins | sample WorMetmaBAHAMAS2_FD_187391 | JGI IMG/M metagenome (GOLD analysis project Ga0209366, IMG submission 187391) | Marine gutless worms symbiont microbial communities from Max Planck institute for Marine Microbiology, Germany - Inanidrilus... | ecosystem: Host-associated > Annelida > Digestive system >...
TGTATATAAGAGAGATGTGTGTGTGTGTGTGTGTGTGTGTGTGTGTGTGTGCATTTGTGTAGGTGCATGGTCAAGGAGCGACGTTATCATGCCTGTCTAATAGCATGTCGAGTCTCTCGCCTGAATGCAAGCTGCAGCTGCTGCGTGTGGCCGAGATGCAAGCCGACGACTACCACAAAGATCGTCCGGTGTTCCTGGCGTGTCGCGAAGATAGGGAGACTTTCTGTCGTGACGTGAAGGCCGGCGGAGGCGCCGTCTACAAATGTCTCTACAAGCACAAGTTTGACCAGACGATGAGTCGTGCGGTAAGTTTATACTCTCATCTCTGTTTCCGAGTGTCATCATTCGTTCATCAGGAGTGGCTAGGCTGTTGGCAGTCCATGTGACATGCTTCCAGTCACTGCCAGCGCTCAGGCCTAGAACAGGCCCAATGCGCAATTCCGAGTGTCTTTTGTTGCCTCTTCCTGAGGAGGATCGATGCTACTGTCCAGTCGGCCAACATGAGGATCCACTTAGCCTGCATGCTATGGTGACATCGTGGAGATTGCCGCTGACGAAGAACAAGACCGTGTGTCTGTGTTTAATGTCAGTCACAGACAGAGTCAAGTCATGATTCCATCTAATTAGCAACTGAACGATTTGTCTGGTATTTTATTTTAAATATGGCGCTACTTTGATTTAGAAAGTTGGCAGTTGTAAATTTGGCACGCAGTTTGACGTATGTTAAGAGGTATGAACTTACGTAATGCCACCATGAAGCGAAATGAAAGAAAAGAGGCCAGGAATGATCCCGGATCCCACTTTGACAACTTAGCTCAGGTTTATTCCATGCTAACAGAAATCCAAGACAGTGCCAATAATAGGCAGATCACTCGAGGGTGTAAAATGTACTGTAAATGTTACTTAATCTGTTAGTAGTTTTAAACATGGTGGATTGTTGTGGTGTTGTGTGTCTGCAACACTTAGTGGCCATATCCACAACTTTCAGTCTAGGTGTCAGTTGTGAAGGCATATGATATAGACCAGACATCAGCATCAGTTTCCTGCAAAGACCATTGTCTGCTTGTCAAGCTCACATCTTTGCTTGTCAATTTGTTGTTATTCTACACTTATCGGAAGAGGTGTAGCGATTTTGTTTTGGAAAGGGTAAAAATTGTACCACTGCCGTTTGAGATTTCACCAAGATTTCAGTCAGTGGTGTGAATGTCTTTAGCTTAAGATGGCTATCTTGGCTTTTTGGCATTTGTCAATCTCTAGTGCCTGAGTGTCTGTGTCTGTGTACATTAGTGTCGTGATAAGCTGACGGGTCGTCAGCGGCTGCAGAGTCAGGACTACAAAGTTCATCACGACGTTGCCGTCAAGTGCCATGAGGACATCGAGAGGTACAACTGCCGTTTTCTGCTGAGTCAGCAGCAGCAGCAGCACCATCCCGGCATGGCGTCAGTACTGGACTGCCTGGACAATGCCACTCGCCTCGGTATTGTGTATAATGTATTTATTGGGGTTATCAAGGTGTCAGAAGCCTATACCCAAATCTAGGTTTATTCACGATAATTTAAGGTTTTGAGGCTCACTGATTTGCTAAAATTGCATAGGTGAATTTGGTGAATTTTTCTAACAGGTTAGATTACCCGCAAAAAGTTTTTTTTTAGTCGCGCCTCTCGCCGCTGCGATGTACGAGTCGAGTAGTCACGTTTCTGTCAGTGACAAAAAAAATATCGGGAGGAACCCAAATCGATATACTTAGTCAAGTAGTCACGATTCACCCATAGAGGCGCGACCATATACCGCTAGGTATTCTAGTTTTAAAGTAGTTTTAAAAACCGGTGAAAGCTGTAAACTATTTGATAAATGTATGTTTGATAGCATTCCTCAATTGAGTGTACTTGTTAGTAGCATTTTTTGTCATTTTTGAGTGGACTACTGAATGTGCAACTGAGTTGTTTAACTTGTTAGCCATTTACGCTAGCATACTGTACCGCAAGACGAGTTTACAATGTATTTATTGAGAGAACAGAATTTGAATGAAAGCCTAGGTTTCTTGCCCCAAAACTACTGAAACCTGCCATCAGTGAAAAGTTACAAACCGTAACAACACTGGCATTTATAGACTGCGTATGTAATAAACTCCATGTTAAGTGCCACTTTCCTGTTGAACCTGGGATAGACAGTTGCCATGCCATTATAATTTTCTTTTTGCGAGTCTCCCAGAAGAGAAGGCGAAGTTTTGTTACAGGCAAGATACCTCTCCTGTCAGATTTTCAGCCATATAAATTACTCATGGGAACTCGATGCATGTGGACGTGTTTTAAGGTTTCTTGTTCCAGCCACTGACTCCTGATAGAGAATGTTGCACACGGCAAGACAGAGTGGAAGTCCTCGTATCTATCATCTTTCATTAGTGACTACGAGCCATCTCGTTGTGAGATCGACTGACCAACTAACTGCTTAGCCGTCTTTACACTTTCCTTGTCAAGCTTTTTCTGTTAAGTGCTCCACTTAGTTTATCCTACTGTTTGCTGGAAGGGAATTCTGAGCATTTAAAAAAATGATGTTATTTCCGTTTAGAATTTTGTCCCTGACTCGAGACTTACAAAGTTTCGCAATTAATGGCACATTATCTTGTTCAGATGTTAGCTTATCTTGACTGACAACAATCGCCAGTTCATCACACTAAGCACTGCCTCATATGTGTTTGCTTATGACAGCTGAAACGTGTAATAAATAATTTGAGCCTCAGCATTTGCGGACATTTTTATCGAAGTGTATTCACGAACATTTTACAAATATGATTTAGTGATTATGTTTTATCTGCTTAATTTATAAGTGACGACATTACACTCTTCCTGAACACCGTCACCAGAAAGTACATTAGTGTGTATATATTATACACTATTACAGTATATGTCTCATAGTGACGGAAACTGTCTGCTGATGTGGATGCTGATGTAGGAAAACAACTGGAGCCAGAGTGTGCGATTGAGTTGAGGGAAGTGCGCCGCAGCCTGCTGGAGGACTATCATATCTCTCCGGCGGTTGCCGAGAACTGTGCAAATGACGTGAAGACTCACTGTGACAAAGAGGAACGCCGCGACGTCATTCATTGTCTGATGGATATTGCTCGGCACCAGTACCGTGCTGCGGCTCCTGATAATGCTCCTCATTATGATGATAATGACAGTCCGGCAAAACACAAACGACTCAGTGATGGTTGCTATAGTGAGGTTTGTGTTAGTCTGAAAAGTTACGTTCTCATTTGCCACCGAAACCAAAGCTGTACTAGCCAAGTATAGTGGAGAACTGGACTGGATTGAATACAGCTGGCATTAGAAAACTGCTCAATTGAGGATGGAGCTCAGACCGACTGTGTTTGACCTTTGACCGTGACTTTTGATGTTTGACCTTGATCTCTGACCTTGAACTTTCATTTCATAAGAGCTATGGTCACGATGCATATATGTGCAAAAGGTCAAGGTTAGGGGTCACTCGGTTCAAAAGTTAAGTTTGAGTGGAAACGGATGGAAGGAAGCAATGCTAATGTGGTAGGTAAATATTGTCATATACATTGAATGGCCGTCATGTCTCTGTGGCTGCTAATGAGCATGCGTAGTTTGGAACACAGCAGTTACAGTCAGTTAGCACCAAACTTGCTAGCAGTTCTGGCCTGAATCGAAAACTATTTATGACTAGGTTTATTGTAACTGAAACCACACTGAAAGTCTGTAGTTGCAGTTTCTGAACAGAATTGAAACCAGAACGTGAAGATTCATAATCTATGCTCTGCCAGTGAATTACATGCTGCTGGTCAGTTATATTGATGAGGCAGCATCTGAATTATCTTCCCACCTTTAATCACAGTTATTTTATTGCTGGCTTTTTGCTGATGATATGATTAGGTAAGGTACAGTAATGGAGACTCTCATAAATCTACTTTACTGAGCCCTGTAGCATGGGAAAGTGTATTAATTATCTGTGTTTTGAGTTGGTGAATGCTACGTGCACGTGTGTAAGCACACAGTTAGTGCGAGTGGTGGGTGTAGAAATATGCATGTGTGCTATTTTGTCTGTGTGTGTGTGCAGCTGAAAAAGTTGATGGTGCGGACAAACATCGGTGACGACTATTCTATTGACCCCATCGTACAAGAAGCTTGTGACCCGGTCGTCAGATCGGGATGTCCTAATGTGCGACCGGGAGATCGCAGGTTGATACAGATAGGTTTCTGTCGTGTGTCTATATGACTCGAGAGTCTGGTGACTAAGGCATCAGACTAGTGATAAGATAACAGTTTTAACTCTCAGTTATTCCGCTTTTTAAAGTAATGTTCATGGACAAGTTGTTTACTCATATGCCTTTGTCTTTTTGATATTGGTTATAAGCAGTGATGCCGTACAACTGGGATGGTAACTGTAGGTCTGGTGTCACAATGGCATGCATCAGACAAAGAACTGGTTTATCCACATATGAGCTCAAAGCCTAAGTGTGATGTCACACCTGGCGACTTTGCTGTGCACCTCTGACGCACAACCTTGTCACCGGTATGACACGGACAAAGTTACATGCTGCACTCTATTCTGGAAATGAGTTGCACAACTCGGCGACACGCTACATCACACCTGCGAATTTGACGCAAGAGTCAAAGTTGCGCGATAAAGTCGCCAGGTGTGACATCACACTAAGGAAGTAGGGAGGTGAACAAACCTGAAGCCAAAGTACGTGAAAACTATATTTGATGCTGTAATGTAAAAGTTGCTGCTCTGTAATGAGACAATGATAGTATTGAATCTTGGCAACGGTTAACAAGAAATATTTTAAGAAGTTTACTGTTTAGGAATTATCAGGGAATTTATACTTAACAGGAAAATAATTGTAGAAAAATTAACTTGATGTACATGTGACATTGTTTGCTGAATGACGCCACGTTGTCGATGTGGCAGCAACATCAAAGCGAATAAACTGCCCTGTAGAATAGGAAATTAACATATAGAATTGCAGTAGTTTATCGTAAGAAAAAAAGTGCAATGAATGCAGCATGCAGATTTGATGCCCCAAAATAAACATGTTTACAGTTGAGATCGGGTTGTGCCCTCTTGTCAACGTTTCAACTTCCAGACATCATATCAGCACAGGAAGTCAAATTACGAAATTATTGTATTCACTTGTCATGTATTGTTTGTAAAATGTAAAACAATGCAATTTAAAGTTGGCTTAACAAAAATGTTTCAGAAGTGCAATAGGTTGTGATGTTGTAGTATAATTCTGGTGGATTTGTGAGAGAACAGTCTTACAAATATCTCATATTAACAAAATATTATATTCGTACAAGAGAATGTGGCAGACTGATTAGCTGAGCTAGTCAATGGACAGCATGGAATAGTAGACATCTTTAATAATTTGTAATGTTAAGTTTAGTTTCTGTGATAATTAATTATAAAAAAATTACACTTTTATTGCTCCTATTGGAAAATGTATCTGTGTGTTTAATGCAGAGTGTATACGTGTTTACTATCGTTGGTTGGTGATCCGCAAATGACTGACAACTGTCAAGAGAAGTTAATGGAAGTTCAGTATTTTGTCACTCGTAATTTCAAGTAAGTAAGCCACTCTTATTGAACTGATTGTCTGTCAGCACAGTGAGGTCCCATATCAAACCACTCCTCCAGAACGAGATGATACAGAATTGCTGATATCAACTAGTACCTTATTGGACAGCTGTACATAACAGCTCGTTAACAGTCGGACACAAAGACTGACGCTGCGCTGCATACGAAGACAGTGACAACACGTTTTGTGCCGATGTTCAGTCGACTGCAGAAATTATGAAAGGATTTGATAGATTTTATATTTCACCACTCAGTGGAAAAAAAAGTCATTTTGGGGATGTCATTTCCAACCGATGTCTTGCCTAGTACTGAGGAAACAAAATCAAGGAACGAACACAAAACGCTAACAGTAACACCCGAAACTCATGAAAATGCATCCTAATCTAAATAGAACACAATAAAACTAAACCATTAGACGGTTATTGCAGATGCTGCAGGAGAAAGCAACAGTTGGACATTATATGACACTTAAGAGAGCACTTATTATGATAAATAGCGTTAAATGTTTCTACATGTGACCTGTTATGTCGATGTGTCAGGTTAAGGCCTAAGTTCTATCGTGCATGCTTCAAAGAGTTGCAAGATCGCTGTAACCAGGGGGAAGAAACGGACTTTGCTCGTGCACACTCACTTTCTTGTCTGTATCGAAGTCTGATGAATGAAGACGAGGACGAAAATGACCAAGAGAAGGTCTGTTTTGCAGAGTCCGGCTGCAACTAACTGCAGCTGTTGATAGTACTAGCAATACTATGATTGTACTACACTGTGTCCCGATAAAGACTGGACCGCTGTATTTTTGCAATAAATTTGCAAAATTGTGACCAATGTTGATAATATTTGTTGATAGACTGCTCTCCCTATCTATAATTTGTGTAATTACACTGTACCTTGCACAAATAGATCATGCATTATTGCGTTTCTGGTAAAGATCGACCGAAAGTGATAATTTCAGTTTCGGCCAAAGCTGAAAGTCACGCTTTGAAAGCAAGATGCGACTTATGGCCGAAACCGAAATTATGCCGAAAATGACCATCATAATTTCGGCCTAAAACCGAAACTGAAAATGCACGCGGCTGAGAAGTGAGGACAGTAAGACAGCCACGGTAGGCTGCTGGACACGGCTCCTTGTATCGGGTTTTGACCCGTGTGTAATCTTGACACCTGCTGTATGGTAGGACAGACGGTCGGTCAGCATGATCAGAGGGAAGGTAAAGGGAGGGGAGAAGGTTTTGTTATGCTCGCTGTCTCACGCACAGATCAGATAGACACAGATTGAAATAGTCAGACTGTGAGTAAGATGGCTAAGCCATACAGTGCGTGTAGTCACTAGACCGGACCCTCTCACCCTCACCCATACACAGTAATGCTGAGATGCAGATGACACCAGACCATCCGACGCCGTTCATGCTGCTGCTGCCACTCGGCATCTGATGGTGCCATCTGAAATTTGGCGTCACGGCTGCCGAAACAGAAATATTACTGAAAGTGTCGCAACTACTTTCGGTCGAAACCGAAAGTACGCCAAAAGTGTTAAAACCTACTCATTTGGCGCCGAAACCGAAATTAGGTCGACCTTTAATTTCTGGCACGGCTGTAATGCTAAAAGCAACTATGTTTGTAGCAAATGTACAGTATACAAGCTGTACACAATGATGGCTGTCCAAGTGCTTAGATATGACAAAATCTAGCAAAGAATGTTAAACATAAATAGGTCACTTACTTGTTTACTTTCTCTATGGCCACCTGCTAGTGACGTCGTCAACACATCACATCTCCATGGTCACTCGCGGTTGTGTAAGAATTAACAAAGCATGTGTGTAATGATAGAAGATCAAATTCTAATTAAAATATTGGCAAAAAGAAAAGGGATATGGGGCATAAAAGTTATAAAAGTGATAGTTGCATTGCATTGTTATTATGCTCATTGCAAGTTACGTTTCCAGTATTATAGTAAGAAAATTCATATCTGAGATTTAAGAGTGTGTTTTCTGAGAATGTTTGAAAGGAAAGGTTTGTCGGGGGTGACGCCATTGAATTTTGCCGATATTTTTTTACGTTAGAAGACTTGATTCCTTGAGTTAATGTGTGGCGTTGTTTGTGTGATCATGCATTTAGCCATTTTACAGAAGAACGAATTCTGACAGACACAGAGACAGAAGGTCACACAGTCCATAGTGTATACCGTGCTACTAGCTTCGTGCAGCAGATAGATATGAGTCATATGCTAACTCGCTTATATCTGTGATGTTGTAAATGCTTGGAGACGAAGTGTTCTAAATACGAAGTTCTGTAGATAGCCATGCACACTCGCTGGTATGATGTATGTGAGTGTGTGTTTTGCAGCCTGATATCTCAAAGAAGTGTGCCGTGGAATTAAAGCACGCAATGTTAGAACGCGCCCACTCTGTCGATCTTGATCCTGATATTGAGGCATTGTGTTTATACGATCTTGCACGCCTGTGCTCAGAGAAAACAGAGAAAAACCAGGTACGGTAAACATCAGTTTTTCTGGGATTGGTGATATTTTTGTACTGGAATTGGCATTCGGGAGATGTTTTTATGTGATTTTTTACACATGCTGTTTTTGGCACTGTGTTTCAAAATATAATACATCACACTTGCTGCATTAAGCTGGAATTTTATGGGACCGACATGGACACTGACACCGACATTAGGGATGCACCTATCATGTAATTTTGTAAACGTGTACACAATAGCTTATCGTGTACAGTACACGTGTACACGCGCGCATCCCTAATAGACATCCTCGCGAGGAAAATCGCGCCGCGTGTCGGACAAGTCGGCGAGGATAATCGTGCGTGTCTGGCTCATGGACCATCCTCACGCGGAAGTCGGCGAGGATGTCAGTCTCCGTGTCGGCGTCGTGGAATGTTAGCTTTTTATACTGTTAGCTTTTTATACTTCTCTCCCAAAACCGTACATATCCCGTACAACGTTGCAGCGATGCAGCCTCTTCCCAAGTCACTTTGGGATTTCTTGTCTTCAGAGTCACACAGAAACCTGATGACAACAATGATGATGTGCATTGCTAGGAGATGGATTGTCTTGAGGAGCATCTTGATGAATTGGATAGGGAGTGTAAGAAGGCAGTCGAGGAATATGTTGAAGACGTCGAGACAAATCCAGAATTGGACAAAATATTTTCGGACTCGTGCAAAGAGTTCTGGACCAAGCACTGTAAGGTTGGTTGCGCTTTGCTAATTGTACAGAACAGCAGTCGGGGCGAAAGCAATTACTTTGGTGCTTTGAAACTTTTCGTTGGATGACAGGAGGGGTGTCCAACCAGTAAAAACCTGTTTCGAAAATCTTAAAGAAGAAAACTAAACAAAAAGTACTAAGGGTAGTTTACACTGTAGAAGTGGGGAATGGGTAGAAGTAATGCTTACATTGTGATATTGTTTGATCTGTTGTTCCGAACGGTGACACATCTCTTCTTGCTGTCTACTTTGTTAAGACTGGCTGTTCTCTATATGACTAGAGTATGTGTTTGTGTGTGTTAGGATGTGGCAGAGAATACTGAAGCGGGTTCTCTAATGAAGTGTATGATTGAGAAGAAACATTACGATGACATCAACGAGAAATGCCTTGCTGGCATTGAACACCTTCAGCTGGTCTGTACGCCTGCGATTTCGTCATACTTTGACAGACATATGGCACGTTAAAAACTGCGTAATAATAATAATAATAATAAATAATAATGTGCCTTCTGTTTGCCTTTCTGTGTATGTCTGCCCCATGCAGGCTTTAGTGCCTACTCTGTATCCATACCATAGGTGATAAAAGGCATCAGGCTCAGGAGGTTAAAGTGCCCTAGATATGTTGTTGCTTTTGGCACTATATAGATTGTTTGTGTGTGTGTGTTTACCTAATAACTTGCATTTTTTGCTTCTTGTAACTTTTTTCTTGCTCATGTTTTCATTTCTTATTTACTTTATTTTTCCTTTGAGACTAGGTCTACTTCATTGCCAGGCTGGATGTCGTAAGAGGCACTTTATTCTGCATTGTAGTATTTTCGTTGATCAGTTATCAGTCAGTAGACCGAGAAAATATGAAGTCCCGTGGCTGGCTGCAGTAAGGGCATCGTCACACAGAAATCTGCCCCGATCAACGTTGAGAGTTAAGGCAGCGTGCCATCCCAGATTTATGTGAAACAAAAGTTCTGAATATTGTTAGCTGAGAAACTGATTAAGTTATATTTACAAGTGGGTGAATTATTTCAGCATTTGCTACAAACGCCTGCACGGTGCTGAAGCATTTAGTGAATTAGTGGTGTGCTGTGACGATGTACTATATGAATCCACATTTTTATTGCATTATTCTTAAATTTTAGAGTGGTTGATGGTCCCCTGTTTCTCGGATTCTGACTGCTACTATGTGTGCTCGTTGCTTTTGTGTGTGATAGATGACAATGACGGATTTCAAACTGAGTCCTGCATTTCGTCATGCG
>Ga0209366_1000407_pt1 | contig 10055 bp, 7 predicted proteins | sample WorMetmaBAHAMAS2_FD_187391 | JGI IMG/M metagenome (GOLD analysis project Ga0209366, IMG submission 187391) | Marine gutless worms symbiont microbial communities from Max Planck institute for Marine Microbiology, Germany - Inanidrilus... | ecosystem: Host-associated > Annelida > Digestive system >...
GTGGCGGGGTGAGAGGGGGGGCACCTGGGCACGCGAGCCTAGTTTGATACTACACTCGCCCTCCCTACCAGCGTACTAGAGTGTTATCAGTGGCGTCTGCGACTGTGTGTCCACGCTGTAAATAGAAAACGACTCGAGCTATCAACAGCAGACATGGCAGTCATTCGGCACGTATTGACCCCGAGGTCAAAAGGTCAAGGTCGAATGCACAGCTGGCGTGTGGATGTGACAGCGAGTGACAAGCATGCAGTCAGTCCAGTCATCAGTCGCTGGTGCTAGTCATGTATGTCAACTGTCAACTATTAGTTAGTTAGTTGACAGCACTGCCAGAGTCTGCACTGCAGGCAGCAGTACATCAGCCAGTGCGTGTACATCAACGCATGGATAGATTGGACGGATGGATGTTATAAATTGTGATTACCATGACTGCATGTGTGCTTGTTATAGTCGCTTGCGAATAGTCCGTGAGACGCGTGAGATTATAATGCTATGTATAGTTGTTAAATCTCAGATCTAGGTCTGTCAGTGGACTTTAACAGAATCTCTCCATGTGATGTTTTAAGTCGAGAGAGAACCAGTTATGAACATTCATCGTTATTACATGTATATTATTATGTGGAGAAGCCCTGCATGAGGTTAGATGTACATCAGGTTGGGATCTGACTCATTAGTTACCAGTATTCTAGTTTCCAGTACATTTGCATGTTGTTGTCAACTTGTCAATGCATCACATGGTTTGCACATTGGCAGTGCTACGTTAGCTGAGCACGTATCCTGACATCGCAGGTGCTTTAGTTCAACACTTCCACAACACAACACTCAACTTAGACAGACAAGCCACATACATGCGTTGTAGTTGGTAAGATGCAACAAAGATAACGATCACTTTTTACACGGCAGTAAACCGAAATTTTAAAAAAAATAGACCAACGAACTGTCATAGTAATTAGAGTATAAAATACTGTGTATAGAAATGAATATATTAATAGGAATGGGATTTATAAGTAGACTAAACATCAGAAATAAAATTTACAGAATAAATTACAGTTAAAAGATGGGTACTACATGTACGATCAACAGCTTGAACTGATAAAAAGTAGAATGTTTGACAGTTGTTATTGTAGATGTTCCATTAAAATTAGAAAGTCATTAAAATAAGTTTATTGTTCTATATGTAATTTATGAAGATCTTACAACAGTGTAAGCTCTGCCGTGCTACACTGTGATGTCATAAGTGCTACAGTAGTTTTGTTTTATTTTTAATTTATAAAGCTAATTCTAATAAACTTACTTCAGTAGCTATCAAATATTGTTTTTTTTTCTTGAGTTTTGTTGAGCTTTGCGAAATGTTCGCTGTCAGGTTTCTCTTTATGTTTGATATGCATGTCTAATAATTTGCTGCACATTTGATAGTCGGAAAACTTGTCTAAACTTCACAGTTTGATTACTGACCCAGAATCCTAAGAACTGTTATTGGAACTGAAACTAAACTGGAATATCGAGTCATGAAATCTGCTTTAATCTGGAATAGGAATGGTACTAAACATTGGCCGTATAGTATGGACTGTGAGTAGGAATAGACCGATGAGCATAGAAGTGAAAAAGAAAGGTGTAAAAACATTGTAGAAAAAAATATAGAAAATGCTAAAGAACATAATAAAACAATTTCAAGGCCTGAGTGGAGACTGTGTTTGTGTAAGTGACAAAGGCTTGAAATAAGTATAACAATGTATTGTAGCTTTGCCAAGCTGCATTTCCCATCTATTTGAATGTGTGACTGAAAGGCAGTGCAACATAGCAAATGACACACTCTATCATTAAAATACTGCTTTGAGTTACATTTATACTAACACTTTTAAATAATATAAAAAACAGTCCAAAAATAAAGGGACATTGAAAACCATTGTAGAATGTCTATATGGTGCATGGTGCTGATTGGTGTCTGTCTGTCTGTCTGTCTGGTGTGATGGATGGTTGAGATGCAGTACAGCAGGCTGACATCTGTTGTGCTGATACACAGTGCAGTTGTTGATGATGAGACCTGCCTGTCTGCCTGCCTCCAGATGTGCTAGTATGACATATGTGTTTGGGCTGCTGCTGCTGCTGCTGCCAGTTATTGCTGCTGAGTGTGTTTTTTGACTGAGTGAAGGTATAAATAGATGACTGAGACTGAGTAGGTGAAGATGTGCACTGCATATATGCTATTTTTGCAAAGGTCAGTTACTGAACAGAGCCATTTTGCCAAGAACTATTCATAGTGAAATGTAGTTACTCACAGTGTTATGTGTCAACACAGTTTATGCTCTTTTAATCATTGCCCACTTATTGTCAAATCTGTCCCGTTGGTTTTCTTTTCACACAACATGTATTTAGCCCAATAGATGCCCTTCTAAGCTAGCCTAAAATGCTTGTGATGATGGATAGAGACATGGTTACGATGGAACATTGATGCCGCTTGTTTGTGCAGTGAATTGTTGTTACTTACTTACTCACTGACCGGCTGACTACGATGACGTCATCGGGTATGACGTCATTGCTGCTGGTCGTGGTTTCATACACAGCATCTGCATCTGGTGGCCTCGGTGACTTTGAAGGTAATTTGTGACTGTTATTATGTTCTTTAAAAATATGAGTATATATCATGTCATGTGTTGCTGTATCATAATGTACCATCTTCAGTAACAGGATGCCTAAATCATTGTGACAACATCTCCCAATTACTAATTACTTTCTGATAAACTATCATCTCCAACAACAACAGGTGTATGTGTATGTAAGCATCTAAATTGAAACTTTTCTCCTTTCTTGCTAACACACAGTCCATGTAGAGACTTCTAACTGAACATGTGACCATGGTGTCTGATATCAGTCATGAATAATCTTGTGGTAGGATAGAAATGTATGTATTATTAGTTTGTGTCACACGCAGAGCGGAAGTGTCGGCTATTCCTGCAAATGTCTTGACGTAGCATGCTCTGTGTGTGTCCATCTATTTCTGTGTTGGTTGGTCATGACCTTGAGTGCTAAAAATAGTAAGGTACTTGCCAAGACATTGGCTGGGAGTCTGAATGTCAACAAAAATGACCTAAAATTATGTCTTGAGTGGGACATGATAAAACTCAAGTCGAGCAATGACTCCCAGTGACAGGCAGTGAGAGAGACACGATGACTAACCACGTCTGTCACGATGAGTTGATGATGTGTGTCAGTCGGTGCTGCGCCGGTCGAGTCCGATGGTCGACCTCGTGGCTCGTTCAATCGCTGGAATTACAACGAGGTGTACCGAGCTGGCACACCGGCACCTGGCAGTCCTGGTGTCCAACAGTCGTCAGGACTGAGGGACGACAATGCAGCGAATAATGAGTCATATAATCGTCACTGGCGAAGATATCGCAGTTACACGACTGTGCCTGTGCCAACGCCCGGCCACCGCGTTGAACAAGAAGCTAAACACGACGTGGACTGGGCATACGACTCCATGTCCTTCTATCTTCGTGTGAGTATAAAGCGTCTGTTCACGTAGAGACACATAGCCCAGGTAAACCTGAGTGATACGGATACGGTGAAGGTGACACTGTTGACGAAAACTCTAGCATCTTTTCCCTAATCGGAATGAAATATATTCTTATCGGTTACCTTTCTGTAACTATACCAAACATTTTTCTGTCCATCCAGTGAAGGTGACAGCCAGAAGATTTTTTTTAATTACTACAGTTTTCGCTTTGAATGATTTGCATTCTTCATCCAGTCAATTACAAATAGTAAGTGAATTCTTGACATAATTTCTATTATTTTTTTTGTTATGATTGGCCATTTCACACACATACTGTGCAGTGAATATGTATTATATTTCATCTTAAACCTCGGCTCAGTTTTCAATGACTATACTGTCATTAACGGGGTTGTTATTCCAGCTGCTAATGTTGTTTTACCTTTTCACTAATGCATTATACACCTGTATATAACGTGGTATTTACGTGGCACCGAGACCAACGCTCAGCTTGCATAGACTGTTGTGAGTGTGCATAGCTGGTGATAAGTGAATGTGTGCAGTCATCCTTGCTGTTCCTTATCACTTATTGTACCAATATTATGTTTTGACTGACGTACTTGACAAGCAGATAAATAAATAAATAAGTAATGAGCTAGTGGCGCTGGCTATTAACTGAGCTGACTGTGCTCCAGTTTGGGGCATGTGTTAGGTTGCTTCTTTAACCCTTGGCTTCTTGTAGGATGAGGTGCAGTAGTTTGCTTGAGTTTAACCCTTATGTGCTCATCATATACGCTAGAATTTGCTATCGGCTGAATCTGTGAGCTAGAGCTGCTGCTGCTGATTGTAGGCATCATCCGATGTGAGATTCAAGATTCGTCATGCTCACATCCCGACGTATGGTTCACCGTGGCCCATGCCACGCATCTATCATCCACACACCACTGTCTACAGGATCATACCCAGCCAGTTCAAGTTCCATATCGTCGGTAGCGACGAATCCTGCCCAATACTGGAGCAGAATTTCCGGCGCATTTGTCGAAACATGTTTGGGGAAAATCCGGTTGAAGACAGTGCTGCATCGCCAGCATCAGACTTCATGGGATATCCGCTGCGATTAATGCGTGTCATTCACTGGATGAATGTGACAGTTATCAAGGCATGTGCCGAATTCCCATACCTCGAGATGGACGAGTCATGTACGTACTATCTTGCTGTCCTCAACATTGCATTATCTGTGTTGTTTTGAAATTTCATTGCTTTAATTTGCTACCAGGGTATTTTATGTTTGAGTTCAATAATTCACGAACTGTACCGTCGTTTAATATGTTACTTGAGAGTAATTTTTTTAATTGCTTGATTACCGTTCTTTCCCTTTGAATAGATGACATCAGAACAATGATGGTTGTCTAGAGGTTTGGAGGCAAAATTTCGTGAGATCTTTCCTGTGCTGTGTATGACAATGGTGTACAATGATACACACACACACACATACACATACACATCAGCAGTTCTTAAGTTTGAAGGTTGGTTTAGGTTTAAATGTCGTTTTTTATAGGTTTAGCAGTTCGTGTGTTAGCATAGATTATTCCTGTAGCCTGGTTGAGTTGTATTGGGCATAGTACAAAGCCATGAGATTGGCTGGGAAAGGACTGCAGACTGTCCTGTGTTGTATAGAGTTGATGAAAGACTTCATAACTCAGTCAGTCAGTCAGTTGGCTTGCTGACACGATGATGTTGAACGGTTGATGTAATGAGTGGTTGTGATGCAGATGACTTGGACATAAAGCCGTCGGGAGTGTCCCTCATTGCAGTGGAAGTGTGGGGAGCGCTGCGTGGCATGGAGACGTTCAGTCAGCTTGTCTATGAAGACGACTCCGCACGTGTTAGTAGACTCCATTTCATTTCATTGTTTTGACTCTCTAAGTTGTGATGTTGCATTTCCACTCACCTTGAAAACTCCTGGAATTTTATGTTAGGCCTGGAATTTTTGGTATGATGAGATGATTTACGCTGGCTTTGACAGTGTGTCGTGTACAAGTTAATTCATGTTACAAAGCAGTGAATGGTGAACATCAATGTTGAATGTCTCGTTTATATATTTCGGCTGCGATGACCAGAAGAATTAGTAAAATTCTAAAATTGGACTGGAAAACTTGTGGATTTTTTTCTCTTTTAAAAGAATGGGAACTCTGTGTTGGCTGGTGTAACTGTCTGTGTGGCTCTGGGTTCTTGCCGGTTGCATGTCAGTTTGCTGTTGAAAGGTTTCTACTACTCAAAACCACCGACAGTCATTCATTGTTTTTTTAAATAAGAAATTTATTACTAAAGCTGCTGAAGTATTTGTTATTTCTGCTCTGTGACATTGTTTTTGCCATTATTAGTGATTTTACCTTGAGTAACATAAGGAATCTGAGCCTTTTCATCATTGAGAAAAAGAATAAGTGATAAGTAATTAGTTGAATAAGTAATTATTAGAATAAGTACTTAGTTAGTTAAATATTGGTCGTGTTTGTTTCAAAATAACCACTAGAACTGTGGCTCTCGGTTAATTATCTTATTTCATCCAAGAACCAAACCTGTAGCAGATTGGGTTATTTAGCAGAGCCATTAGGCAGTCTGCGGTCTGATGAGACGGTGATGTGTTGGCAGCTTCAGCGTGTTAGTCTAACTGTATCTTGAGTGTGTGTGTCTGTCTGTGTGTGTGTGTTTGATGGTGCTGCTGTGTGGTTGGTTACAGTTCATCGTCAACAAGACGTTGGTTCATGACTTTCCGAGGTTCAAACATCGCGGCATACTGCTGGACACGTCACGACATTACCTCGACAAACAGACCATCATAGAGAACCTCGTATGTGTCTGCAATCAGAATCATGCATCAACGTAGATTTCACAGTGTTTGCCATGGAATGGAAGTGTGTAGATACACATCTATATTTACTGTGGTGTATTCGATTTGTCGTCTTTGTCTAGTACAAGGTGAGTGCAGTGTGGCAAGTGTACTGCAGTGCGTGTACAATAGACGCAGATGAACGGAAGGGTTCAGTAGCAGTGAGGATTTGACGTGAGACCGAGGCACAGACCCATGAGAGCAGTGAGGCGGCGGCGGCGTCTGAGACCAGTAAGTCTGTCAGTTGATCCCAGCTGGGCAAGGTTGAGACTGAGGTATCTGAGACCGCGGCGAGGAGTCAAGACCAAGCGACGTCGCTGGTATGGTATTGGTGAGCGTGTCGTTGACGTGTGCCGTGTTTGATGTTTATGTGTGTAGGAAGCGATGGCGCAGAACAAGATGAACGTGTTCCACTGGCATATTGTTGATGACCAGTCGTTCCCCTACGTCTCACACGTCTTTCCTAACCTCTCACGCATGGTGAGTTCCACTCAGTAACGTTTTAAGGTGCAATTTGCATGAATAAGAATTATTATTACTGTCTCTTAAGTGCTTTACATTACCATTTGTTCCAAGCAATTATTTTGCATCAGAACTGGCTAGATGAGGTCTCTGCAGACCTCAGTCACAAAGCATAGTCAGTGGGCATTCGTGTGTGTGACATTGTCTACATCATCCCACATTCACACTTGTCTCACTTGTGTAGATCTGCAGCACAGAGACCCTGGCCTGGCCGGTGTGAAAGTGATTCAACGCACATCACATGTGGCGAGGAAGATCGAAGCCAGGTTGCCAGTATGTGAAGTTAATCACGGGTGACTTATTGACCACTGTTGCCACCTCCCATGAATCACTCAGTTAAGTCGGATGTTTCTGTGTCAGTCCAAAGAGGACGTCGGGAGGACAGAGGTGTAGGGATGGATGGATAAAGATCTCATTATGAACTGGGCACTACGGCTGAGCAGTATTTTGTCTGCCTTCCGTCATAACTGCATGGCAGCGACGTTGGCAAGTATTGGCAACCAAGGAAGAGCTGCAATGTGCCCGAGGTGGATGGGAATGGTGAAGATGGAAGTGGATCTAGGTTTGTTTAGTTGGCTGTTGTGCGGTGAATGTGATGGTAATGTGAGTGTTGACGCAGCAACGTGTGCACACACTTTGAGACTGACATAGCAGCAGTAGTGGTCGACCGTCGTGATGCTGCGATGTGGCGTGTGATGTCTGTGCAGTGGCTTGTGTTGTATGTTTCTGACGTTTAACATCAGAGCAGCTGTGCAGTCTTGCCATGCTTTCAAGGCTGACTGTGACCATATCAGCTTCTCGTTGGTGATTTCTCCAGTAGTAGTCCACAGATAGATTGGCTGAGTTGAACGTCTCTGAAGTGACCTAGTTTGTGTCAAGGTGGACGTAACACCTTCACTCTATCACTCAGTCAATATGTATATCAGTTGTTTTCACAGCGTGTGATTTGACACACGTGTAAGGAGAAATGACAAGGAGAGGCAACCGTGTGAGTGTGTGTGTGTGTGTGTGTTAGGGTGCTTACGACCCAGTGACCCACGTGTACACGCATGAAACCATCGCGGAGATTATTGAGGAAGCAAGAATCCGTGGCATTCGCGTTATACCCGAGTTTGACACTCCAGGTACCGTTAATGTGCGTGTGTGCGTGCGTGCGTGTGTGTACGTGCGTGCGTGCGTGTGTGCTGCCAGAGTGTATGATTATATCAGGAAGAACTACCACATTGCTGAGATTATTGTGTGTAGATGAATTGATACAGTGATACTTGCTAGTTGCATATGTGTCTATAGATAGTTGACAAGCTTGTTTGTTGTACTGTGGATTTCTCTGTGTATTTTGTGGGATGCTGGTTGATTGCTGGTGCCAGTTGCCTTACAGGAAATTCAAGTGTAGTTAGTCGGGAATTCATTACTGTGTGGCTACTAGAAAACATTTACCGACAGTTATGCCTGGCAGTTTCTCATAATGAACATGTTGTTGATGTTGTTTTGGTATGTACACAGGACATACATTTTCATGGGGCTACGGACAAGATCATTTGCTGACGCCTTGCTATGACTATCGGTATCGACCTAACGGGCTGTTTGGTCCGATCAATCCAATACTGCGCAAGACGTACGGGTTTCTGCGGCGACTGTTTGCGGAGGTGATGGACGTGTTCAAAGACCGATACATACACCTCGGCGGTGATGAGGTGCCATTTGACTGCTGGTGAGTTAGCGGAGTTTCTCTTTCATCTCCCTGTCACTGCTGTTTCTACTCAGTTGATTCACTGTCATTGACTGTTGTTCTCTGGCACATCGGCTTGTGTCGCTGTCAGTAGTACGTATGTTGTTCTTCTGCTGGACACTTTGCGTGCGTGATCCGACGTGTTCAGTTGACAGCTTTCAGCGTGATTTGAGAACTCTTCTGTTCTCAGTTTACTAGCTAGCGTATACAGCGCACTTTGTGAGGCTTTGTGATTATGCGCTACATAAATTCACAATTGACATCGACATAAGCCGTTGATGTCATGACTGTATCACCGGTGGTCACATTCTCAGTACTTACTCTGCATATACATGGACTCAGTCGGCTTCAGCGTGAACATTACACTAATGGCATTCGACTCGGTGAAAAGAGTAGAATGCTAAAACAATGTATTCGTCACATTTCATTCCAACGGTGACATAACTGTGCTATGTACAAAAAGTTTTCCATTCATCACCCGTGTGGAACAGGCTTCCCACCAGGCTGAAAGACAATGACTTCTGTAGTTAAAGGCGTTACTTTTTGAGCTGGCTTGTTTGCCGCAGGTTCCTTTGAGAACGCTGTGTTGAAGAGCAACTGTCTAAATTCACATTTTGATTAACTGATTGATTAATAGTTAGAATAAATTAACATTCATATAGATAACATAAAAGAAGTATTGTAAACCAGTAGCGTGATGAGTCATATGGTTAGGTTTATTTCTCACTGATGAGAGTAATGAACATGACATTGGTTGCTGCTGCGGTGCTGTCGATGTGTTGCTATTGACACTGTGTGTGATGTGTTGACGTTGTTAGGCAAATGAACCCGTCACTGAAGAACTTCTTGAGACGAAACAACTTGTCAGACGTGCGAGATTTGCTTAACGTCTACGAGAAAAAGTGCGTATTGAAAGAGATTGTCGATCCAGTAGACAGCAATGATGTATGTCTGGGGGAAGGTCGTCAGAACTGTCATGTGACGTGTGTGTGACAGTTGTTGTACACAGTGATATGTGTGACATGCATGTGTGCAGTTCTTGACTTACGTGACGGTCTACGTTGAGATTTCATTTTCTATTTTTGTCTTCAGTGCTTTGACGGTGTTGGTTGGTCGGCAAGAATGGCGTAAAAAACTGGCGTGGTTGTCTGTCTGGAGCGAGGTGCAGACATGGCGTGGTTGTCTGTCTGGAGCGAGTGCAGACTTGGTACACATGGCCCAGCTGATGCCACTGCCACTCACTGTCTCTTGCTTCAATAAAATACAGTTTGATTGTAATTTTCTGGTGCCAGCCATGACCCGGTTAGTCCCTGAAGGGCCACTAAGGTTCATTTTTTTCCGGCAAATAATGATCAATTTACTCAGATGTCGTTTTTCCACCGGCAGTTCGTCAATTAAATCGTCCCAAACGGACGATTTAATTG
>Ga0209366_1000410_pt1 | contig 10027 bp, 5 predicted proteins | sample WorMetmaBAHAMAS2_FD_187391 | JGI IMG/M metagenome (GOLD analysis project Ga0209366, IMG submission 187391) | Marine gutless worms symbiont microbial communities from Max Planck institute for Marine Microbiology, Germany - Inanidrilus... | ecosystem: Host-associated > Annelida > Digestive system >...
CGACAACGACAACGCGTGACAGGGGACCGCTATGGCCCCATGGAATGGGCCCAATTACCGACTAGTTGAGCAGGGTCATTGCAGACCACCATTGTTAAGGGACCAACGTGCAAGGCTTCAGTACTCATAGAGAAGGCTGAAGCCCGGTGAATGATTCGACTGACTGACTGGCTGTGTCCAGCTGTACAATAATACATTCAATACCAGTTGTACTCGCTCAGACTGCACAGACGTCGTAGTAATTCTCTCTCTCTGTTGGTATAACAGTTTGGTATGCTGGATTTATCGGGGTAGCAGTGGCATCAGCTGGACCATATGTAGATAATTCTCACTCCATTCCACGCAGATAACCACGTCAGCACTTCGTTCAATTATTATACACGCTGGATGCTGCTATGCCTAACCAACAGTCAGTGTCAAAGCACTGAAGACAAGAATTTGTATACATTAATATTCCATTGTGATGGTGAGTTTCACGTTAAGGAATTATATGTCAAATAGTAACAAGATTACTAGTTTGTGCTGCAGTGTGGCCTAAATACACTGATTTGACCAGTAAGTAGACAGCGTGAGTCAGAGAAATGTAACCCTCTCCCCCAATATCTTGTGTATTTTTGCCAAGGCTTTCTGAGCCAAATTTTGCTCAGTAATGGGCATTTTATGTCCACACATGTGTACCAAACTTGGGGAGTTTATGTTAAAACTTAATGAATTGAGGATTCATTTTGTTCATGAGTACCCTCGCTGTTTGTCGACATTGCTAACACTGTTCACTTGTTAGCAAGGAAAATTGCAGGAGAACGGAAGGGAGGAAACGGTAAGATTGTGTGTAAAAGTGGAAGAGATGGAAGGGGAGGACATACCCCAGGAAGGAAGGAAACTAATGGCAGGGGAAGACGAGTGAGAGTAGGGAACAGAAAAGGAAAGAAAGGAGAGGGGGGATAGAATAGGGAATAACATTATTAGTTATAGAGCGTGCAGGTGAGTTTGCTGAGCGAGTTAACCCATTCTGCGTGTGTGGCAGCATGTTTGTTCGTTGTAGGACGTTGACAGCATGTTGTCTGAGCACGTCATGGCGCTGCATGCTGGCAAGACGCGGTATCGTAATGTTCACTCTTTACATTAGCCACTGATTATCTATCGTACAGGTGTAATGGGTCAATATTGGCGTTGGAGAATTGGCGGGAAGGGTGCGGTGCAGTCCATTGCTGGATGATTAAACATTGCTGTCGAGTAAATTACGAGTTTCCTCGACTGTTTAGCTGACAGAAATTAAGTGTGGCCTATTAAAAACATACCCAACATATCTGAAAGGTTAACCTTTGTGAGAGACTGCTCCGACCTCCTGGATGACTGTAATCATGAGAGGAACAGAGCTGTATTCTGGCTGTCAATTTGTCAGTTTGTTTCTGTCTCATGAATGTTCACTTATTTTCAGTTTCTGTGCATAGTGCGTGTAAGTCGTTGGAATGGAAAGTTTATATGACAATGCATATATCATAATTTTTTTAAACATAGCAAACTGCAGTGTGTTATCAATAGTGTACTTGTGAAATGTCAATGGTTTTTTATTATTTTAGGTCGACTACTTCATCGTCGGCAACTAATCAGCAAATGGTATCCTTCGCACTCTAATGTGTATTTCAGTTCGTTGGTATTTTTCATGTCGGTGAAGGTACATTGTTAAAGAAAATAGTTTATTTGGTCTCAGCTGCTCAATTCTTGTTGTTTGTGGGTGTGATGTGAACGAATAGAAAGCTTAATAGCACGTGACTGTTGCAGTCTGCTGAAGAATTAGCGGCAAAGAGTATTTACGAGATGGAGAAACCACTGTCCGAGCGACTTAAAGTGGCAGCGATGGATGCATTCGACCCTCTGCCGCCGCCGCTGCTGAGAAAGGTCCAATAAAGCTTATCTGCAATTAAAATTATTATTTCCCTTTCATAAAATGACTTAATTTTATGAAGGTGACTGCACCCCCTTTCTGAAATTCTAGTGTCACAGTTCCGTTACTTTTGTCCATTGAAAGTGAATTTATTAGTTTTTCGAGTAATTTTTCCGTAACTTTACAAGGATGAATGGTACCATGGTTGATGTAATCTTTGGTAAAAGACAAGATTCCAATCTATTGTGAGAACTGAGAAAGCAGTGTTCATTTTTTGCAAGTAAGTGAAATGTCTAGGAAAGCTACCTGCTTCAGTCATGCTGAGTGTCGGTCTAATTTAAACTGTTTTGTGTCTTACTTACGTTTAGTACATCGGCTATGCTCGGAAGTACGTCCATCCAAAGATCAGTCCAGCAGCTGCAGCCATCTTGCAGGTATATTTGACAGTGAATTTACCACAAAGGTATGGCAATATTGCAGTGTGTCTGTATCATTAGTCCTACCGCTGTTGATGTACTGCATGCGCTGTGTGCACAGGAGTTTTATCTGGACCTGCGCAAGAATCATCAGACGGCCGACAGTACGCCGATCACCACTCGACAGCTCGAGTCACTGATTCGTCTTACAGAGGTCGCTCAACTTGACAACGCTCAAGATTTGTTATTTTTGTTTCATACAAGTTGTTTTACTGGAACGTAACTACTGAATGCATTTAAAACATACATTTTATCAGTTTATTTTGCTGCAAAATCATCAGTGAAATGCCGCGGTATTTATTTTGGTGAGAAATACTATGCCGCAGCAGTGCAGTGAATCACTGATTGCTGGTTGTATGTTGTGCGATGCTGCATGAAGGCGAGAGCTCGCATTGAACTTCGTGAAGAGGCAACGGAGCAGGATGCACGTGACGTCGTAGAAATAATGAAATACAGGTCGGCTTCGGTTGCATTGTACATGTACCAGTCTATACACACACACAGTGAGTGACTGCTCAGCAAAAAGTGGACAGACTTCCTGTAGTTTAACTGCAGGAAACCTGAGCGTTTTTTGTGTGTGTTCAAGTTGCTTGTAAATTTGCACTTTTCAACATCGTCATTTAATATTAGTTTCTATCAGAACTTTAATCAGTAAAGCAGTTTGAAGCAGGCTGTCACTTATTAACTGAATTTGTTATTATTTCAAAATAAGTTTTTCCAATTTGTGTGTTATGAACTGAGCAGATACATCAGATGTTATTGTTGCTGTAATGTCCAGTATGATTGACACTTACTCCGATGACTTTGGGTCGCTGGATTTCCGTCGTTCACAGCACGGCTCAGGCATGAGCAGTCGATCACAGGTTGACTTCACTGCTGCTTTACACTCTGCTCCGCCGCTGGATTCATGTTTAGATGTCTACACAACAACTACTGTGGACACATTTACAAAGTTAAACAAATACATGACGAATTTGATGTTGGGAAATTGAGAATTGTCTAAAGCAGTCAATAGCACGGTGTGAGATTGTTGCAGTTATCTGCAAATGATGTGCAGTTTTCAGCAACGTGACAGTAAGGGCTTCTGGCCTCTAAAAGATACGGTCCACTTATCCATAAATGGTCCCATCCTAAGTAGGATTACCTCTAGAAAAGAACTGTGCATGTTTGTCAACCTGAACGTGATACCTTCGCTAACCCATTAACCTCAATCAATCACATCAGCAATGAGTGCTTAGTAAATTAAACATAGTGAGTGACAGTCAATCAGTTACTACGTTCCTGCAGCGCCATCTTCCTGATTTACGTTGTGAAGTGCCAGCATGTCTGTTGTGCAGTTTACCAAAAATTTTCAACTGTAGTCTATTCTCAGTACTAGCCAAGAGATTGGTGAGCTCACTGATATTACCTATTTAGTGTCACCTATTTGCTGTTGGACGTTAAACCTCAACTCAATCAATCAGCTGTAGTCTGTACAGGTTTTGTAATTGCTGCTTTCGTGAACATTTGATGCAGAGCTTGGCTGAGCTGTGCATGTTTTGTGATGAATTGTGACGATGTCGACAGGCAAACAAGTTTGTCTCGGTACTGCAGCGACTCTCTAAGAAGAACTGCAACTCTCTGTTCACTGGCCAGGAGCTCAGGCAGATTGCTCACGTATGTATATCACTCGTTGTTATACCTACCATGCACCTTGCTTCTCGGTGTCTTCTACCTGTCTGACTGCACTAATTGCCTCTAGCAAGAGCATGTAGGCGGCAAACAGTTCCTAACTGTGTGTGTCGGCTGCTGACACGGGTTGACAGGTGTGTGCGCATAATGACTCGTGCTGTTGCAATGAATTGTTTTTCTTTGTTTTCATGTTTATAAGCATGTAACTAAGCAGCTTTTAGCAATGTTGTTTGCACTTTGCTTGTATCATAAATGATACCAAATTCACTGAAGATATTCAGTCTTCATTAAGGTACATGTGTGCATGTTGCTGTTAACAGGATGCCGGAATTGTAGTTCGAGATTTTGAAGTATTTCTGGCATCACTGAACGATCAAGGCTACCTGCTCAAGAAGGGACCCAGAGTGTTTCAACTGCAAGTTACTGAATACTGACTCAAAGCCAACAGATTGTACAAAGCACACTTGCTGCTGTTAGTTGTCAATCAGACATCGTCATTTGTGTTGCGTTCATTCAGCCATTTCAACATTATTTGCAGTTGTTATTTGTGAATAAGTTTTACAAATTTTGTCACTTATGCAGTGACTGCATTAATCATTTAACAGGTAACTAATGCTGTATTACGTTTCTGTACAACATGCTTCTGCTATCGTGCACTTAGCATTATTTCTTATTTTACCACTTTTCTTGTTGCTTATAGAACAACAGTCATGGTTCAGTTGTTAAGGTAATCAATCACACAGGTGTGCCAAATACGCAATGTACAGCATTATCACGCAAGCTTTTTATATTTTTCTGAAGTAAGAAGTTTCAAAGATCTTATGCACAGACACTGAACTTCTCAGAAGTCCATAAAATACATACACGACAGCAGCAGGTACAAGCAGTTAAAATACGGTAAATATTAAAACATGAACCAATTTAACCATGTACAAATCGGCAATAGCATTTCAATCCAGTGCTTTAACAGTTGAAACTGCTGTGAGATAAAAAGCATCCGACACATTAAAAGCTGTCATTTATCCCCAGGTTATTTGGTGGGACAATAGGGATTGGCGAACCAGCCAGGGATGCAGGACCCTTCAACCACTGCCACAGTGACCAGCTGTTGAGATTTTCACATTTCTAACGAGAAAACACTGATTGTAAGTAAGTAGTGGATAGTAGTTCCTCATCATTCCCTGGCTACGACAGTTCACTGCATTTGTCCATGTGAAAAATATTGCAGTATGTTTTGGACCCCGTCCCCATACATAAAAATTGCTGGCTAAGCCTCTACGACGAGATAATGCAGGTTCACCTGGAAATGACCACAGGTGGCAGTAACGGTCTACACATCATAGCCTTCTTTTGTTAATTTGTCGAATTAACAATTAAAATGTCAACAAACAGTACCAGTGGGTGTCTGTGGGTTACCGACAACAGTGTTGTAAGCTAAGCTGCATAAAGCTGGGTTAATACTACACAGATCGGCAACTTCATGAGCACAATGTTCCTGTATGCACTGTATATGTTGCAGTCTAACACCAACACAAAATGGCCAACCTTCATAACGGACCAGAGCAATTTTTCAAGTGTCGACTTCAACCGCTGTTAAGTAGTTGCAAGTGCAGCCCTGCTCTTTTGTGAATTAACAACATGTAACCAACAGTGACTCAAAACATGCTACTATGTACAGTTTCCACTGCATTCGGTTTGTGAAATCTTCTCAACAACTTCCACTGCGACCCATGTATCACATCTCTACACTGACAAACACGAAGCTAATACAAGCGTCAAAATAACTACGAAACAAAAATGGTTATAATTACTAGTATTAACACAAAACAAGCATTACTGCTATAATGTAATAAAATACTGGCAGGCCAGCATACGTAACGACAGCATGCTGGACTAAACATCGTCAAAATAATCGTCCATTTCAGACTCATTGTCATCGTCATTGTTTGCCGCTGGCTGCGGCGTCTCATGAAGCAGATCATTTGGAACAGGCTTACAATGTTTCTGCAGACTGCTGCTGAATGCTTGCGACTGCAAAACACACACGTTATAACTGCATATTATACAAAACAAACTAAGCACAATGATTAAGATTTACAAGCTTGCTTTTTAGTTGTGTGACCGTGTAGTACATTGCTTGCTTCTTGTAATATATATTCTTGCACTCTGTAAATCAAAATTGACAACAGCGGTAAACATATCAGTTGTCAAGAGAGACAGTTAAAGCAGGAAACTGATAGACAAACAGCTGCTTTGATCAAGGATTACTATCATTATCACCAAAACACTTGTGGTGTGCCAGTTATAGATTACAATCAAAACAGTCAACTCAGTCAAAACAGAGATAAGTTCAGAGCAGCAGTTACTTACAGTAGTTGCACAATGTCCTTCAACATACCATGACAAGCTTGGAGTTGCTGAGGCAATCTACTCTTAATGGAATACAAAAAGCCTGTATGCTGAATTGAGTTTGCAGTCTTGGTAGTAAATAATGACATAATAATATTAGTAGTGAAAGCAACTATTTTAGTTACTAAACTCATTACATACATGTTGATATATTTCCTGCAAGGCAAGCCAGTGATTACTAATTACTTGTGTCTAAAATGATTTTCTTTCCGTATTCTGAGGTCTACAGCTTGGTGAGTGGAAGCTTAAAAACAATCTGTCTGTTATCCTTTAAGGTTCTCTTTAGAACAGGCAAGAAGGGTTAATATTCAACGGGGAAACTGGACCGGTTTACTTAGGTTCATATCTGCTGTGTGCAGCAATCATTCATTGCAAACATCTCATATTTTTACATTATTCAGCATGCAAACATTTTAGTAATCCAAAAATATAAGAAACGAAACTGTTTCAACAAGGTATGCTGTGGCTAAACGATATGACTCCAGCCAATGGCATTCTGTCGGAGGAATTTCACCTAGCAAGTGCCTGAAGCAATGCTGGTGACAGCTTCATTGCTGTTTTGGCCACTTTCAGCAGCCATACATACAGCCATCCATCCAGCATGGGATTTTCTATCAGTGTTCTGTAGTAGCCGTAGCCCTAAAATGCACCACTGTTGAAATACGACATAGGACAGACAGACAAATGGACTGTGGCACAAACAACTGCTGCCCCACCACAGGCGAGGGGCATAACAAATACTGTTACAACAACTTTTATCATTATCAGCCAACTGCAATGTATACTGCCTTGCTAAAGTGTTAACAACTGTTGTTATGAACGTTAATTATTGCAGCAGTAACATATTACTGTTGACATCATTGATGTGTCAGAATAATAATAAACGAGCAACTGACCGCAGTATTTACTATGTTCTTTCTGACCTTGCCAACTCGTGACTTATTTGCTTTCAACAGACGATAAATATACAGATCGTTGTCGTTTCTGAAACAAGAACAGTTGCACAATGTATGAAATGAGTTGAGCAAACTGTTATTTTGTGTTCTGTGAACAAAACACCAAGTGTTCTATAGCATTTCACCTTTCTTCCACAACTAAAATCTGCCACTTACCTTCCCAGGTTGGTTGCATCGCACAATGGTAGAATGCCGGTAAACTTCCCATCCCATGCATGACTTGTAGCTGATGAGTGACCACTGTTGTGGGTAAACCGTCTGCTACAGGTCAGCCGACTCAGCCTTTCATCCTTCTGGGGTCGGTAAATGACAATATGACTGATGGTTTTTACAGGAGAGGGAGACCAGTGTACTATGACACTGAAATGTTGCACTAAACTCAAATGACAACCAGTTATTTTGTTATTAACTAAAGCTGTCAATGATACAAAGGTATGAATTGTCTCTAGAGGTCATAATTCTGACACTTTGTTAAAATAGCATCAATATAATAGCCAATTTACACGAAAATTACTTGCACAATGTAGAACAACAAAACATAAGGTACTGGCATTGGACAGCCAGTGTGAAGGATGTGGCACCTTTCACTCGGCATCTGCTGGATCAGGTTAAGTCAAGGTCCAGACGTGTAGCTCGAGTTCTTTCAATACTTAGACACTGTTGGTTGTGAAAGGCATCTGCCAGCCCAGCGGTACAAAACCGCTCTAATTGTGCTAAAGTTTCTCGGGAACCTCGGCTAACATGGAGTAACTGTTGCAAAAACTGACCAGCTTAATAAAAAAATGTGGCAGATTAAGCTCACTATTTGCCAGATTTAACTGCACTACATGCATTTTTATCGTATCACAGAACATGAATACTCATTTCTATTGTAAATATTGGATATCATATCTGCAGTAAGTTGCCACCAATGTGTAAAATGCTATAACAGAAACGACTAAGGCGGGTCTGCAACCTGTTGACAGAGTTCATAAGCATGACAGGCGTATCGCCGGTCGGCAGTGGGACGGGCGTACGTGTCATGTTGGCGCGTCCACACAGGCCGAGCGCATGTGGAGTGATACATGATGAAACGGCCAGTGTATCTGAAGACAGAGACAGCAACTTGCTGCATTCCTCCAGTGCATTCAACGGCTGCGGACACTACACACAGACACACACACCAGAATTTCATGCTAACACTTCTTCCCAACCGTCAACATTTATCTAGTAGCCCTTTTCTCTATAAATAAGACGGGCAATACTGCATCACCACACTGCACTACTGAGGGCCAAATTCACGAGATACCAAAACATGATTTTGGACGCTTCTGATTGCTGGAGCAGCATGCAGATGTTACCGAGTAACTCACACTGTGCAATTTCCCACTAGTGTTTTACAGTTGCTACACATGTAGATCGCAGTTTCTTAGATATTGATTGCAAAAGTTAATACACACTCAATCTGATTACAGACACTTCTAATATAAGTAGCACACCAATAATTGCACTTAACTGGCAAGATATAACTTCCTATTAGTGTTCTATAGTGACCCTAGGTGTAGGTGGAAATGTTGCTGAGTTATAAGCCGTCAGCAGAACCAATCTTTAACAACAAGAAGAACAAGAAGAAGTTACACCACAAAGTATCTGTAGCGCTGCAGCATGGATGAAAATGCCACTTCTAAATTGGTAGACAATTTACATGCGATATCAGCACCTTCAACTCAAGAGTCAATTTGAGCCTTTGTTCGTCTTTTGTTCTTGAATGACGGCGGCATACAACTGGACAGAGGACAGACAGTTAGGCAGCCTTCTAGACTATGGACAGTAAACAACAGCTTGGAGCAGGCACATTGCAAATAAATGACACCCTGAGAGCAATAAAGCATTTTGAAAAGAGTAGCAAATGTGTGGCAGAGACCGTGACGAATTTGTTGGATCTGAACGGAGTTGACGTGAACAAGTCGGCGTCGTTGCAGTGCAGCTGTTGCTGATGATGATCAAACAGCTGCTGCAGCTGACGACGACGTTTCAACGTGCCTCGTTTACCGGTCACCTCCGCCAATGTCGTCACCTTCGATGAACATGAACCCGTCGGTGAGTCTCTAGCTGCTCCGGCTTTTACTGACCAAACCATTCACGTCACATTTGCACTCTTTCTATGGCGGCGCTTGGAGAAGAGTCACATCATAGATCAGCTAGTTTGAATTCACATATCATTTTCAAGTAACCAAAGAAAGTGTAATACTTGAGGTAATTCATGTCATAAACTGAGAAGCAATTGTTAAACATCGCTTATATCTATTACAAATGATATGCAGTACAACTAAAGTAACCTTTGGCCTTTGACTGAGTAACAAGCTGTTTCTTTGTGGAAACTGTCTGTCGTTGCTGGACATTAAGTTCTTTCAGTACTCTGCATGCAGCCAACAAATTACTATACCTTGATTCAAGTCTTAACATAGCAAAAAACAATAGCACCAAAAAAAGCCATCACGTGTAATAAGATGCCGACAGACTGATCACTAGTGATGATAAAAACAAAGCCAAATCAGAACACCAGCTTCTGAGCAAAAATAACTATCAAAATGTGGTTTAAACCGCCTGTCACCTTCGTTCGTTTCGTTCGTTTCATCAGGGGCGGCGGT
>Ga0209366_1000411_pt1 | contig 10019 bp, 9 predicted proteins | sample WorMetmaBAHAMAS2_FD_187391 | JGI IMG/M metagenome (GOLD analysis project Ga0209366, IMG submission 187391) | Marine gutless worms symbiont microbial communities from Max Planck institute for Marine Microbiology, Germany - Inanidrilus... | ecosystem: Host-associated > Annelida > Digestive system >...
CCATGTGCACTGTATAAGTCGAGCCATAAAAATCATATAACAGTTTCCAGGAATACTTCAGACGACTGAAAAATGACACACAAGACATATTCACATTGTTAATATCACGTAGACAACCACAAACAAGTCTTCAACAAGAACACGCAAGCTACAAACAGACATGCAGCCCCCCAGACACACACACAGCAGACCCTCCCCCCACACACATAGCCTCACTGCCATGGGCTATACAAAGACACACTTTGCACTTGATAATCCTCTGACCTTGACCTTTAACCTCAGGGTCAATTTTTGTTCAGGGTCTGCCACAAACTACATCTCTACCAAATTTAGTGTTGATAGCTAGATCTGTATGGAGTGTGTTTACATGGCCACATACAAAGTCACTGATGCAACGGGTTACCCTAACAACGCGACGGCTGCCGTCCACGCACTGGTGTCAACATGCAGTCACATTCTAGTCATATCTGCTCCTCGCCAGCTATTGCTATTGCGGTTAAAGTTGCCATGAAAACATCATCTCCGACACCACGATTGAAAATGTCAGTATATTCAACTGCTGTTAACTACAACACCTCAGAAATTAGTCACTCACTCATGTCTAAAATTCATTCATGAATGTTACAGTTTTAATTGGTGCTATGTAAATAAATGCAATATTGAAACCAGCAAAAAGACTATTAGCCATTTATAACGTAAAGAGGAAAAGCATGCTATCTACGTTCAGTAAGACTAAGTCACTTTTTTTAATGTTTGTGCAACTTGTTGAGAGAATGTGTAGAACAACAACAAGTGGACAGGTCACTCACCTGTGTCTCCATCAGGTCCAGTGACTCCAGTCAAACCAAACACTCCCGCAACTCCAGTATCACCTCCAGCTCCAGCCAGTCCACCTGGGCCTTGCACTCCCATTGCTCCTGGATTGCCCACCTGTCCCGATCCACCTGTATTGCCTACATCACCTGTCAGCCCAGTATCTCCAGTAGCTCCAGCCACGCCAGTGTCTCCACTCATTCCTGCCACTCCAGGCTCACCTGTCATCCCAGTGTCACCTGCAGCACCTGCGCTTCCCGGATCTCCACTGCTTCCAGCCAGTCCGGTGAATCCTTGCTGTCCAGTGTCACCTGTCCAGCCACGACCACCATCACGGCCAGTGAATCCGCTATCTCCTTGAACTCCCGTCTCTCCAGTTGCTCCAGTGCGTCCTTGTGGTCCAGTGGCTCCAGTCTCACCTGTGGGTCCAGTAAATCCCACTGCCCCATCCACACCTGTACGACCAAGCCGACCTGGCACACCTGTCTCTCCAGTCATCCCGGTGGCTCCGGTTGATCCTAAAGGACCAGTATCTCCAGGTGATCCGGTTGAACCGACAGCACCAGCAGGGCCACTCAAACCTGCATATGCACATATTCAATTAACAACTGCATGGGCCCTTGTACAGAAGGGCTGAAATGTATGCTGGATGCATCAGACCACCAACATATGGCATGATCCAATAAGTGGCCCAGTGAAGAGCCACATCTTCATTTAAAAATAGCGACCTACCAACATGGCAGTGTCATAGTTGCATCCTATTTTTAGCAATGATGACACGTGTGACAGACAGACAGACAGACAAACACCCTTTAGGCTTACTGCCATGTAGCAGCTAGCATAATAATGAGCACAATTCACACACGTTGCTAATTAACAATAGCAAAATAGCACATCATTTACGGAGCGTTCATACAATTATATCATCTCATCTGACCTCATTCCACCTACACAAAGTGAAGCAACCCAACTGGAATAAACTGTGTGACCTATTTTGTTGTACCAGTAGGTCACTCAATTCACTCTGATTGGTTGCAGAGATGGCAAACTGGGTAGCCTCAGAGTGTGCTTGTTTCAGATGAAATGAAGTGAGGTGAGATGATATGATTGATATGAACGCTGCTCCAGTACCACGAGTACACAACGAGTAATTGTTGACTTGAGAGAACATGAACTGAGTCTTACCGGTCGCTCCCGGACCGCCTCTATCGCCGTCCAATCCCTGCATACCGGTCACTCCAGTCTCCCCCACACCTCCGGTCCATCCCGATGACCCCACAATCCCACGTGATCCCGTATCACCTGCCAGTCCTGTGGCACCAGTGGCACCCTGAGGACCAGTGTCTCCAGCCACACCCACTGGACCCTGTATTCCAGTGTGACCCTGAACGCCCTCAGCACCACTTGGTCCGATGTTTCCACCGGGTCCAGTCACTCCGGTAGCTCCAGACAGTCCGGCAGGTCCAGTGCTTCCGGTGTATCCATGTGGACCTGTTATGCCGGTGTCTCCTATTACTCCAGTCCGGCCAAGCCTTCCAGCCATCCCAGTCGCTCCGGTAGATCCCGTGAATCCAGTTAATCCTGCACCGCCTGCACAAGTCATCCATTCCAACAATCTCACCACACTTGACTACATCACACTGGTTTACCACAACCACAAGACTGCTATTCAGGCAAACAAACATAGAATGAACCACAGTGCCAAGAAACAAGTCACTACAGCAATACTGCAGAGACATTTCACATCACCGCCAAGCACAGATCATTCAATCTTATTCACCAGATGGCGCAAATATGTAGCTCTATGTTCACCAGATGGAGCCAATATATACCCCCTATGTTTTCTTGGCCAAATTGAGTCTAATGCCAAATGCATCATGATCAGTTGAGCTGTTTTTGCACGGCACAGCCATGTGACAGACCAATACAGACAGACAGACAGACAGACAGACAGACAGACCGTGCTACGTCAATACATGTGTAGATACAGCCTGCTTCCAGCAGCACAGCTTGCAATGCTAGCAATGTCAGCCAAACGTTTCAGTGACTGGTAGTCTAACAGTGTATCCCGTCTGCAGCAGCAACAACAGCAGTCAGCTAGCTCTCAATTAACATTTTCTTTCATTAACGTCTTGGCTGAGCCAAAAGCAGCAGGTAAGAGAGTAATTTACCTTGATTGCCGGTATCACCAGGTGGTCCTATCACACCTTGCTGTCCAACGGCTCCTGTTGCACCAGTGAAGCCAACACCTCCAGACGGCCCTCTCATCCCAGTGTCACCCACCGGCCCAGTATCTCCACTGCCTCCTTCAAGCCCGGCTTCCCCGGTGGAACCAGTTGAACCAGTAGCACCAATCACCCCAGTTCGACCCTCAATACCTTGGCTACCTGTCAATCCAGTGTCTCCCTCTAAGCCAATCAGTCCAGTGGCACCACTCCGGCCCACATTACCTGTGCCACCTGTATAGCCAGTGCTACCTTGCAGGCCCGTGGTACCAATCACACCTGTCGGACCGAGTGGACCTCTCCTACCTGGTGCACCTACAGGACCCGGCATGCCAGTCTCACCAGACAGACCTTCTGGTCCACTAGTACCATCAACACCTGACATCACACACAAACCTCGTCATCACTGATGCAAGCAACTAATGAAATATTTCACCAGATGACAGGGCATGAAAACCCCATACATTGGCCCCGACATATTAAACACATGCACATACATACATACATAATACAGTCTTAATGGCTGCAAATGTCGAGCAGAAATATACAACTGGATCTCTGCAATTTGCATTTATGTTAATAACTTTAATTTTATATTAATTGCAGTTAACATTGCGATTCACATAGAATAAATTACTGTGACTAAATATTTTAACTGTAACTCAAAATTAACTGGTAGAAGTTTACAAAGTAATAATTTTACATATTAACCTCTACTGCGGCCTTCACACAACAAAGTTCTGTTGATATTCAAGGACACTTAAGATACGGACAACAAATCAAGTTTGACTCATTTCAAATGTGAATATCAGCTTGATGACTGCTGTTGGTCCTCACGAGTGGTGCAAAGTTCAAGGTGTGCGAGGTGGCACATTTTGTTTGAAAGTTACACAGACACACACTCAGACCAATTGCTCTATTCAGCCACTACGGTTAACTACTCATGCAGTAAAAACATCAATTTTACTCTATAAAAAGAAACACATCAGACCATCATTACATCACATGGAGAAGACAGAAGCAGGACTCCAAAGACCTCTGTTTCTGAGAAACAAGACTTAAACTATACCTGCAGCTCCTTGAGGCCCTGCAGTCCCAGTGACGCCGGTAGCACCGAGAGGTCCTTGTGATCCAGTGAGTCCCTGCTGTCCAGTGTGTCCCATCATTCCAGTCTCACCGGTGTCACCAGTAGGTCCAGTGAGTCCCGTGTCACCAGCCGACCCATCCACACCACGATCTCCAGTCCCACCAGTCCACCCAGTGTCCCCGGTGTTTCCTTCCGGACCAGTCCAGCCACCAGGTCCGGTGAATCCGGTGTCTCCAGATGCACCCACAACTCCAGTGGGACCACGTATTCCAGGAGTGCCGCTGGATCCCGTGTCGCCTTGAGGTCCCGACTGTCCAGTGCCACCGAGTAGACCAGTGTTGCCCGTGGAACCAATGAGTCCTTGCTCACCTGCTGGACCAGTCCACCCGGTCGACCCCGTCATGCCGACTCCACCTCCAGTACCTACATCACCCATCACTCACTCACTGTCACACTCCATAGCTTCACATCACTACCACAGAAAGAAATTGCTGAAATTTTATCTTCTTAAACATTAATATATTCCGCTGTACTATTGTAGGGACGCAAAGAGCAATGCTATGATCTGTCTGTCTGTCTCATTCACTAGGTGGCAGCACAGCATGCCCATGTCCAACTGCTGTTGGTACGGGGCATATTGCTTTACCACCGTCTTGTTTCCATCATTTCGTGCTATTGATTTAATGCGTATTTGTCACAGTCGTTGTTGTAGTACATCCTGGTCTCAGTACATTTACCGACCAACATCAGCTCCGTTTTGGTGCAATTTGTTATAATTAAAAAACAAATACATTTGGAGTGCTTTCAGTCTGCATGTATTACACTGCATGCAAATGGCAAATAATAAAACTAGATGTTTTCAAACAATGCATTTGCATAATAAGTTAGTCGTAATGGACTTTGCTTGCTTTATTTTATTTTTATTCCTGTAGTTCTACTACTTCATCCTGTTTGTATTGTGAGTTTGTTCGGTTTGTGTGTGTGTTATGTTTATTTTAATGTAGGCCTCATGTTTCTGTCTAGTCTGTCTGTGATTTTACTATATTACTGGTGTCTATGGGCCATGTTGCCTGATTCAAAATAAACTAATGAATAATTATTGCACGGTGGTGTGATGGTTAAGGTGCTGGTTTGTAATTGTAACTCGACGTGTGCATTCAACTGCCGGCCGTTCCACCTTGGACAAGTTGCTCAAACACACACGTGGCTCTGTTACCAAGCAGTATAACTGAGTACCAGCCGCAGGGCAGCAATGTCCTGTGGCGGGAAGGTAACCGTAGGTATGACATCACAGTGGTCTTGCATCATAGGCTGCGGTGGTTTATCCATCTACAGGCTCATGACCTAAGTAAAGGAGATGACCACCCTACCAGCAGTCCTCATGATGGGGTCTGGTACTAATTGCCTTGTTACCTTATTTAACACCTCTCAAGTCACGACCTTATGGCGCTATGCAAATGCATTTATTATTATTATTACTATTATTTTTTTTACCTTCACTAAATATAATCACAAGGTAGTTTTAAACTTCTTCTCATTATTATTATTATTATTAGCAAAATACTCTGCAGTGAACAATTTTAATTTTCACCAAAACAAATAAATACAACAACCAAATGCAGTACAATGAAAAGTTGAACTCAAAAAATATCAAAATACGATTTCAGGCGCTCCTGGTCATTGGAGCAGTACTCTGATGGTTGCACTTATCTGGCAAGAAATGACTTCCTATTAGTGTTCTATAATGTACATAGTAGAACCATAGTTTCCAACAACAGAAAAAAACAACGAGAATGTTGTAGATATCCGTAAAGCCACTTGCACTACATGGCAGAGTTAAAAATCATTTTTTTTAAAATTGGTTGAAAAATAGAAATCCGAAAGGCCGACCTTGAACGCCGGTGTTTCCCACAAGTCCAGTAGGTCCAGTCATTCCAGTTGATCCCTGCTGTCCAGTCTGTCCTTCCACACCTTGTCCACCAGTCCAGCCCTCAACACCACCTACTCCAGTCACCCCAGTGTCTCCGGTCAATCCCACTGGTCCGGTCTCTCCAGTTGATCCAGTGAATCCATCCATTCCTGGTCCACCCACTGGCCCAGTTGATCCTGTTCTTCCAAAGACTCCAGTATTACCGGTGTCTCCTGCGAAGCCCTCTACTCCAGTAAGTCCATTAGGACCACTTGATCCGGTGTGCCCTGGCAGTCCAGTATGGCCAGTCACTCCAATGCTGCCCGTTCTGCCCAGCCGTCCAGTAGCTCCAGTGTTTCCAGACGCCCCAGTACTTCCGGTATCTCCATCTACCCCACGTGCACCCTGGGGACCTGTGGCTCCGGTAAAGCCAGCAAATCCACCAGTTCCGACACTTCCGCTTGCACCAGTCAGACCCGTGTCACCACTCGCTCCAAACAATCCGGTATCGCCGGTTGCTCCAGTACCTCCAGATGATCCAGGAAGTCCCATCATTCCAGTGAATCCCTGTGGTCCAGTGTCTCCGATGGGTCCAGTGGCTCCAACAGGTCCAGCTATACCTGTTGCACCTGTACCACCTGTCTCACCTGTATCACCGCCTGGTCCAGTACTGCCCGTGATACCTGCATCACCACCGGCTCCCGTCACTCCACTGGCTCCAGTCCTACCTGAGGGTCCTGTGAATCCAGTGCTGCCAGTCCGGCCTGTTGGTCCGAGGTTTCCAGTGGATCCGGAGCGTCCCAGACGGCCTGGAAAACCTTCAACACCAGTGGGTCCTCTCCGACCTCTCCGACCTGTGCCACCGGTAGCTCCAGGAGGACCATCCACTCCTGCAGACCACAGCACAGTTAGTACTCTACATTCTTATCATAGACCTCATACATTCATCAGTGAACTACATCTTTCTGCCGAGTCACCTACAATCACTGGTTGAGACTTCAGTCATCTTAACAGTCACAAAATATTGACCCACCTTTGTCTTTTGCAGCTGTTGATAAATCACATTACTGTATCAGTTAAGTAAGTACACTCAAAAACGTTTCAATAAGTCTAACTTTCCACAAATGTGTTAGAGTTAAAGCCGTGCACAGTTCACGTTACATCGTTATTAAAGTAATCAAATCAATCACAGTCAAATGTCAACACATCACACACGTGTGCTGTAGCACAATGTTGTCTACCTTGACTGCCCGTCGGTCCTGACATGCCCACTAGACCAGTGTCTCCAGTAGGTCCGACTGGTCCAGTCACTCCACTCAGTCCACTGGCTCCAGTCACCCCGGTGGATCCGGTTCCTCCATCAGGTCCACGAGGTCCAGTGACTCCGGCGAGTCCCATCTGTCCAGTTGATCCAGTCACTCCGACCTCGCCAGTAGCACCGTCCTGCCCAGTGTCACCGGTCGAGCCTGGTAAACCCTCCAGTCCAGTTGCTCCCGTGTTGCCTGCCCCACCTAACTCAACACAACGCAATTGCACATAGCACACTTCACTCCCCCTCTCTCTCGCCAGTGCACCATGCACACACGATGAGCGGTTGGTCAACTGTCATAAAGCAACGTCTGGTTGGAATCGATGCAGCAGTTTTGGCTGTTACACTGTCCTGCTGCCAAACATGACGTGCCACAAGACCCAGTATGTGAAAATCTGACGTCATCCACAAAACCGGAAGTACATAGCATATAAGAGGACCGAGTGATGGTAACAGTCAACAAACCCAAAATTTGGTGAAGTTCAGCCATGTGGTTTCAAAGATATGCAAGCAGACAGAGAGGCTCACTCATCACAGTACTTTGCACCTCATAGAGCACTTGGCAGAAATAATAACGACAGACACCACTAACTAGGGTCAAGCATGTCATTCGTCCAGCATGGGACGACAGACAAGCAATGCATTAATAGTGCCAGCGACAGTGTGCTGCTGCCACCTGGCGAATGCGATCATAAAATAACAAATTATATACTGTTGGAGCTGCGTCCTAGTGAATACGATTATAAAAAAATGAATGTTATGCGGTGGATTGAACACTTACGGCGTGCTGAGTGAGCAAGATTAAACAAACGCAAGACTTAAGCTCACAACTCTGACAAAATCGTCAATGCATGATGTAATTTGTTTACCGCTGTCACCAGGCAGTCCAGTAGAACCAGTGTCGCCGTCGTTTCCAGGTAGACCAGCAGCTCCTGATGATCCCATATCACCTGGAACACCTGTTGCACCTGTGAAACCAGGTACGCCTGTAGAGCCCTGGGAGCCGGGCATACCGCTCGTGCCTGCAAGGCCAGTAGCTCCAGTGAACCCTGGCTCACCGGTGGATCCCACACCACCGCTTGGTCCAGTGTGTCCAGTGAATCCTGGAGTCCCGGGCTCGCCAGTCTGTCCCACCTCACCAGCAGGACCCTGTGAGCCGTCCACTCCAGTAGCTCCCTCGGTGCCAGTGTCACCCTGGCTGCCTACTGGTCCAGTGGCTCCAACAGGTCCAGTAGAACCCACCTGTCCAATGGTGCCTGCCGGGCCAGTAGCACCAGGTGAACCAGTAACACCAGCTTCACCTAATCACACACACACACACAACGGACCATAATGGCCATCATAAAGACATGTGTTTAGAATGAGTCGAACAACAGTCAACAGTCACAGTGATTTAATACAGTGAACAAAAATCACATGCTTTAAGAAGAAGTGCTTCCAGCATCTCCACTTTGGGGAGCAGTAAGGCCAGAAATCTCCAAATCTGGGCCAGTCATCCCGAAAATTTTGTCCGTGATACGTACAAATATGCAGTTTTTGACATAAATCAACATATAATCACTAAATTTTCATCCCAGATGTCCAGTTACACATACCAAAAATTTCATTTGGAGGGAGCAGTGAGGGGCCGACCTCTAACTGTGGGGCGTGCTCCCTGAAGCCTGCTTAAAACAGCCCCTATATAAAAATACGAAAGTATGTTAAGTAATAATGTAATAATATCATAGCAAAAATAGTAAAATTCACGCCTATATATACAGCTAATAATTAACAAATGTCCTGACAGTGTTTTGCAAGTGATCGTAAGAAAGACATTCAGAGAGAAACAAAACCTGCTCTGGTTATTGCACAAAGAGTTTGTGGATCTGAACCAACCTCCAGAAAACAACACCAGTTAGACAAAATCTGAAACACTAGGGGATATTCGATTAACAAATACAGATTCAAACATATAGTGAATCTAGATTCGGATTCACGAGGCAAATCGAATACAACAGTGACGTAATATGACGTCACTGTTCTTTCTTTATGTTGTTTTTTGTCTATTTTGCACACTTTAATTATTCACTAACAAGATGCTGTTGTTTGCACTAGTTGTTGCTATAGATGTCTTTCTTAAATCATTTATAGTCATTAACACTTATCGCCAATATCACGTCGCAAATAAAACGGGATTGAAGCAGGATTCACCGAATCCAAATCCAGATTCAGATTCATTAATAGAATGCACCTTTTTACTGAATCCAAATTCGGATTCACTATGTTTCGAATCTGGATTATTTAATCGAATGTACCCTAACTGACATTAATGTTATTTTTCAAAGATCTTTGCAAACAGGTCACAAGCCAGTCAATGTAATATAGATGCATAAACTGGTACTGATTTCCAACCAGTTAAAGACAGGAGGCTAAGTGTGCCTGGTTGCTAGTTATACACATTGATTGTACGCCTGTGAATGTTCGGCTATCTCTACTAACCAGGCTCGAAGTGCAAGTAACTTTGTAGAGCTAAATCAAGCATTAGTTATTATCAGCATAAACTGCCAATACACTGCAGCAGACATATAATGACTGATAATTTTTTTTATATATTACGGAATTTCTAATTTGCAAAAAAATCATGTCAATGTAACTTGGTCATTCCTATGTGGGGTCCAAATAAGTTAAACTAATGGG
>Ga0209366_1000412_pt1 | contig 10003 bp, 6 predicted proteins | sample WorMetmaBAHAMAS2_FD_187391 | JGI IMG/M metagenome (GOLD analysis project Ga0209366, IMG submission 187391) | Marine gutless worms symbiont microbial communities from Max Planck institute for Marine Microbiology, Germany - Inanidrilus... | ecosystem: Host-associated > Annelida > Digestive system >...
GCAATTAATAAAAAAAACACACAGCAACCAACAAAAACAGCATGAAACAAATCAAAGCAAATTCATTCCCAGTTTACAACAGAACAAAAACAGCATTTACAATAAATTACTTCCACAATTAAAAACAACTTTCAACATTAATGCCAATGCTATGTGATCATGTTTTAAAATTCTTTCACCAAAAAACTCTTACAGTAAATTTGCTGTAAAGAGACCATTGAATAACCCATCACATCTTAAATGCGTAGCTACACTACCTTGTCAACAGGTAGGAAAATAGGATTCTACCACACTGACATTAACCACAATACCTATTTCAGACTGTCACTGTTTGTTGATGCTATACTGACAAGATAGCATAGTTATGTGTCTAAGATGCGGTGAGATATTAATTATGTTCTTGTTACAAATTTAGTGCAGAGCCTGCCAATTTAAAACGGTCATCAGTGCACTATGTTACAGGAAAGAGTATAGATGCACCTTTTTGACTCATAGTGCAGTTTTTAGGTGAATATTAAGATGTTAATTACATTAAATGCAGCTGTAGCAAATATCTAAGTGATTAAAATATTATTGCCATTATTAATATACAATTATACTGCATGCATTGTGATTGTGATTACACTATGTCCTAAAACAGGTTTTCAATGGGACACAGTGTAGTGTATGAGGCTAATTAAATATAAATATATCAGATATCATAACAAATAAGACTGTATAGATATGATGCTAAAGATGCGACTTTGCATCAAAAGTAAGCAAGAGTCACGCAGACAACTTTGCGTGAAGGTTTGAGGCAAGCTTGTCCAGGAACTCAAATGTGTTCAGGTAATCACTACGTGTAACACTACAACACAGTGCATATACACCAATTACTCATCTATCCAGTTGAAACATCACAAAACAACATCTTTATGTGCAAAACAAAATCTATGAGTAACAGCTTTATTAGCAGCAGTGCCATTGTATTCCAACCATTCTCTATCCAGATGATGCAATGTTATCTATTTGTTCTTATAATACAACCTACGTACATAAGATACCATTAGTAGAAGTTCACAGCATGCAGTTTGGACTTATGACAGGAAAGAGAACTGTAAGACACATATCACTACTTATAAAAAGTAACGCTGACATCACAATGAGGGTGATGTCACACTCATATAAACGACACACAGGGTAACGTAATTTACCCCGCGAAGCGCGTATCTCCGATCTATACCATGTCACAATGACCCAGACCAAGAAGTGGGTAGTAGAGATAAACGGCCACTTTTGGACCACTTCCGTTTCCAGTTTGTCGCGCATGCACACTATCTAAAAGTGGATCGGAAGGAAATTGAAAATAAAATTAGCGATGGTCTAACTTTTTTTAAATAAGATTTTAATGATTGTGTTCCATTAAAAGACATCTTTTTTTTGTAGCTGAACTAACCAACAGTGAAAAAGTCATGGGTTCAACTAGGGCTAGTTTATTGTAAGGCAGATATCATAATGCAAGGTTTTATCAACCTCAAGAAAGTACTAGGCACAGCAGTGATACAGGGGAGTAGATAAGCTCAGAGGAAAACAGGCAAACAGGAATGGATAGCAAATGCAGTCCAGTAATTTACTGTGTACAGATGACCTGATAACACTGCAGACATTGAGAAAAGTCTACACGAAAAATCTTGACATAGAAACTTTCAACAGAAGTTAATGATCTGAAAACGAACACTGCAAAGAAAAGTAAGTTTCGATAATACCAAAACAGACATCATAAAGAAAAATTGTAATAAAACGTTTGCAAGAAAAGGAGTCGGTAGTAAGTTGTTTTTTATGAGTACCAGCTAAGAGACTGGCTAAGAAGTGAGTCTATTTTGTGTCGAGCAGGACGGTAAACTTAAACTCAGTCACTCACTTGATTTTGTGCACACGCTGCCAGAATCTGGCTAATAAATGATGCAGTGGTGTAAAGGAAGTCTGTATGAGGCAGACCCATCACTAATCACATGCACTGGTCACACGTTAATGCATTTACTAAATTACTGATAATACTAAGATTATGATCGTCATATAAGAATTTGACAAAAACTGAACATGACAAAACAATCAGTGATGTCGACATGTGAAACGGAACCAACTCGTTGATGTGCTTGATGCATAGCGCGAGGTCCTTCGTCATGAATCCCGCCTCTATCGTCTCGATGCACACATCCTCGAGTGCCTGTGCAAACCGAGCAAGCTCCGTGTTACTGTCAAGCTTCGCACGGTGAGCCAGGCCTCGCGTCCATGCAAATATTGATGCTGCACACCAACAAACAGACATTCTGCTTGTTAAATCACTCAATCAATACAAACAACTGCAACAATTTGCAAACAGATGCTTATTCTGTACTGGTATATTCTGCTAACAAGAGTTTATACTTAACAATTATTAAACGGCAATAAATGTAATAAAACCTTGTCAAGAAAACTGTACTACACTAAACCTGTTGTGTCTTTGCACAAAGCAATTCCATAAGTGTATCAATTATGGGCACAAGGAAAACAAAAATACAACAAAAAACTGCGAAGTCAATTACAGCATAAAGCACATATAGGCATGCATGTAAGTTATATCAACCTTAATGTTATTACTTTTTTAGATTGTAATCTATCTCTGGTGTAATATTTAGTAACTCTTAACCGACATCACACAAACTCTAGTATCTGATCTGTGACACTGACAAAACTGTTTGGTTGTGATAACTGTACCTGTGACAAAGCTATAGCAACCATTATGTAGTGCCTCACATTGTCTGTGGCTCTTTATGTCAAAAAATGTGAAGTTAATCGTTTTTAACATTAGCATCATTGTTATCAAGTCTTGTTAAGGTTTCTAAAATGAACACTGAAACCTAGAACTTTTTAAAGTAAAACCGATGTTTCTCCACCATAATTTACAGTGTTCAGACTTGTCTACATGCAAAAATTGTGCAGATGAAGTTGGTATATGTATTCAAGCAAATGTTTCTGTCACTGATAGAAATGATGTCACTTCAGTCCCAAGACATTTTGGTACTTAAGTTGAAGTGACTGGAAACAAATTGTCTAAAGTGACTAGGGACCAAATAAAAAGTGCTGAAAAATAAAAATAAAACAACAGGCACTTTAAATGATGTTTAAAAAGTTTCAAATACTCAGTGCAACGACTAACTACATTATAATGCGTAACAGATAACATTTTTCAATTTGGTCTATTTTCTATTTATTAAATTCACAGCACTGGCTGTTCCTGAGCAATCAGATGCATACAATTTTACCTTTTGACCTGGGGATAAACTTTATTTAGACATTCTAAACTTAATCAAAATCCTACATGGCAGACCTCCCTGAAACATGCCGAAGCCAACAATAAACAAAAATTTGGCAACCATAACAACACTAATCATCAATATTACTTAGGGACCAACCTAATTCACAATTTCATGGCTGTGATTCCTTCCATAAAATTAGCTGTCTTCTGCGAAAAATTTAAACTTTTGTGAAATATGTGATTTTCGTCAATTTCGTCTCATTTGTGAAGATTTTGGGACTATTAACAATACAGTTCTATAAAAATTTTGTCGTTCGCTGCATATCACACTTCAACAAATGTTAAATTAGTGGCTGCACATCATCCTTGACATCATTACTAACATGTTTCGGCATGTAAGCTGACAGAATTTAATTACTGACTGGCTGGCATTATTTTAACTTAACCCTGTCAACTTGTGTGTTACGAAATATTCGTTTGTGTCTTAAGTGACAGCAAACCGATGAGTGACGATTGGTAATAAATTTGCTATGTATTATAACTGTCTGTTCTATTCTGACTGACTCTTTCATGGTTAGTCCCGTCCACGTCTTGATGTTGTCCATCCAGGCTGTGCGTGGTCTTCCTCACCTGCGTGCACCTGGCATTGTTCCTTGCATTATCTCTTTCTCCACGCAACTCCATTGTTTCCTCATGGTGTGACCTTAGTATGCTAGCTTGTATGCTTTGACAGTCTTTAATAGTTCCTTCCTTACTCCAGCTTTGTTGAGGATCCACTCATTTGTTTTCTTCGCTGTCCACAAAACTTGCAGTATCTTCCTCAGTCCTTTCATCTCAAAGGCGCCAAGACGTATTTCTTCATTCTTTCTAAGAGTCCAGCTTTCACGGCTGTACGTTGCTACAGGCCATACTAGCACTTTCATTAGTCGTATTATAACTGAAAAGAACTTTATCAGTTAACAGTTATTAATTTGCAGTAAGGGCAAGAATAGGGCCATGAAATCTCTGTTAATTTGGCAAAAACTATCTATTAATGAAATGGGGGATACATTTAAAAAAAACTCTGTGAAACTGTGAATTAGGTTGGTCTCTCATCATACTGCATGACATCATGCAGCTGACCTATTGGATTAGTTGAAGTCTCTTTGCCCTGCTGATAGAAACGATAGTGTCTAGTGACTGTGCCATGAGCGGCCTCTGCCTCAACAGTCTTGCCATCAGGACACACCAGCACACTTGTCATCATTCCTAGAGATCCGAATCCTGTGCAGCCAAACCACACAACACCAGCCGGCAATGTGCTGAATCTAACAAATGTATATTATACAATACAACAACTTGACAGTGATAAAAACATCAAGGAATACTAATACTTACTGTTATTGCCCATTAAACGGAATGAGAGAACTATGAACACAGAACGTAGTGAGTAATAATATCAATAAAGTTTATGTCATGCATTTGCTCAGAAGGCCCATTATGGACGGATCTCAGGATCTGCACTAAACAACTGGTTCAAAGGTTTCCAGTGCATTCAAAATTGCTATTTTCCACAATCTCAAAGGACTGCATTAACAAACTGGAATAAATTGGTTGGTTGGTTGGTTGACTGGGATTCAATGGCACTTTCAGCGCAACTAAGACTATATTGCACCACATAGATTACAACTTGGCTATAAATAAAAGTGGTAATTTACACAAAGCAAGTGGAATAAGTAACAAGGATCGCGATTAAAAGTTTATTATTTGACTCTAGCTAAAAATACCTAAAGATATTTAGCACATCAAACAAAATGATTACATGTTAGGGTAACAAGCAAGTATGCAAAAATTACACTACAGTTTCTGATGCTCGTAAAATGCACGAGCTGTTATTCCAGATGTAGTAGCCTTGAACAGTAATGAACAATACTACGCAAGAAATAAGTTACAGTAAGATACATCGTGATCAACCAACCCTGAGCAATGGAGTCCGACTGTACATCTCCATCATAGTTCTTGCATGCCCAAACAAAACCTCCATCAGACTTGAGAGCCTGGGCTACCATGTCGTCAATCAATCGATGCTCGTACATGATTCCCTTTGCTTCAAACTGTGTTCGGTATTCTCTACATTCACAACTTGCTTCAAATTTCTAGCGACATCTAACAACACAATAAGCTAGTACCATGAAGCCTGTGATGCAAAATAAACAATAACCAGACTGCTTCATATTTACTGCACTGCACTATGGTTCTACATTTACACACAACAGTGCAACAAAAAATTCTGAGTTTCACTCGTACTAGAACTGACTTCATTATTTAGTATGCCACAAAGGTGCTAAAAATTTGTGTTATTATGTACGTTAACATTTTTTGTAGGAACTATTTCATTGTCTAATATCAACTGGCAGTGCTACAAATAAATTGATATGTTATGTTATGTCACGTTAAATGTTGTCATTTAAGTATTCTAACTGTGGTAAATTTGGTGCTGTTCTGCTGGAGCAATCTTGATAGTCTGACTAGCTTGTTTACAACTCACTAATGTTAACATTCATCAGATAACCAGCCTACACATTTTCGTTATAAAGCTATTAAGATACTTTGCACCTGTAGTTAGCATCTGTTATTACTTTCTAGTGCAACCACTAAAAATAGCCCAAACGCAAATTGTCAGCAACATGCAACTTAATGAAGATTTCTTCATCAATTAATTCCATTAAATTAATTATTTCTACTCATAAGTTCATAAATTGACTAGCTACTGCACACACTACAGCTTGAACCATCCTGGTAACTGTGTATGTCTAATAAACTCCATTTTTACCAATTGTACACTAGATATATTCTATAATTTGTCGCAAGGACCTCCGTTAGCAGATAAAAGAATGTTTATTCTTACTTTTCATAGATTTCCTGATATATATCCTTAAAACGTCCATCATATTTCTTTAAGATGGTATTCTTTGTGCTATACAAAGAACAACACAAATTATAAATGTTATTGCTAGTCACAAGTAATCAACGTTATTCCGAAACTACTGTTTACAAAGTATATTGTGTAACTACACACCACAAACACATACACACACAAACTGTATTATCAGCCATTTTCCGAGTCAACTGACTTAGCAAGTTGCCCCTTTGATTTTTTTTCTCATAACTGCATCACATTCTCAAAAAGTTTTGCAGCAAATGATGCTACTTCACAGTGAGTTGTTGTAAATAATGGTAAATGTTTGAAGAAGCAATGGTTACAAAAAATAAACTGACTGCCTGCAACATAACTTTACAATGTAGACGTGATATCACATAGGCAATGTAGCATGCATATGCAGTGCTTTTTCACTGCTCACACTGATATTACTTTTCATCAAATTAACCTACACAAATAATAAGATTTTACATGTCACTTGTCTACATATAGTGCACATTAGACTGTGAACAAGCACTCTCTAGCCAGCTGACTATTATGAACACATTGTTAGTATGTGGTATCTGCTGACGTTGGTTGGCTCTCAACACCATGCATAGCTACTTTCCTAAGTGGCATAAATGTTGCTATGACAACTATAAACGAACTATACAACAGCCAGCAATAGTTCTAACAATGGCATAAATGCAGACATATAGTATCACCAAACGAGTTTTGCTTAAGTGTAGCTTGCTTCCAGATACTTAACAACTCTCAGATTATTTCACAGTTTACGAGGATAGTGCTCCTATATACTGTGTATGCAACACGGATGTTGCAATGACCAATCAACTGGAGCCAGAAAAAGTCCAGGGCAAATGTAATTGGCAGCATGAGAATTAACTAAAACTTTGCTAAAAAAAATAACAAGAGGGCCTAGCAGTGGCTAGCATAGCGCGAGATGACCCCTCCCCTCAACAGCTGCAACATCAGCAGCGACCAAGTTTGTTGGGGATCGTATGATGGCTTCAACTTTGCTGGCTGGCGCAGCCGCTGTGTTCCCGGCATGCACTGCGACCACAATGCGCCCGCATGCACTGTGAGTAGTGCATGCGGTGAGTAGTGCATGCGGGCGCATTGTGGGCTGCGACCACAAAGCGCGTTAAATTTGGATCGGAATTTGAAACCTAAATTAGCTATAATGCACCAATGCACTTACAATTACATCACAGACAGATGGACAGACAGAAGGACAGACAGACAGACACTGACATCATAGCATAAGCGCGAGATGTATACACGGTGATTCATAATTACGGGAACCCTTGGTTTTTATTGTATAGCTTTTGAATAAACAGACTCAAAGTGATAAAATTTAGCACATATGTTTAGTAGTCAATACTGTTCCGTTAGCAAAAACACATTACTGACTCAATGTGAGTTCAAACTTAGTACAGCTTTAATGCATGCACGAAGACGTATGCGCCACTGTCTGACTGCTTTATCAATAATGCGCTGATCCATTTTGTCCCAAGCTGTCAGGATACGTGCACGCAGTTCGTCAATGTCCTTGATCAACTTCTTGTAGACCTGCTCCTGCATTACCGACCATACTTTGTAGTTGACCGGATTTACATCCGGGCCCTAGGAGGAATGAAATCTGGGTTCTCCATTTTAAGTAGCTCAACTGTCGCACGAGTCCTATGACGTGACGTCACGTTACCGGATATTATGCAGTAACGTAATGTAAAGTGTATAAATTCAGCACCATTTCACAGCTTTATCTCAGGCTTAACCGTGCCAAGTTTTAGCCACAAATGTGTCCAAGCAACAAAGATATTCCACTTTTCATACAAGTTCCCGTAATTATGAATCACCATGTACAAGCTACACGTGATTATTGCTGATTATCAGCAGACAAAATCAGTGAACATAGACGTAAACTTCTATATGGCTGCTAGGCTCGAGCCCCCCCCCACTTTTTAAAGTCCGAGGCTTTCCATACTTTAAACCCCACTTTTTGTCAAATGAAAATTTTGATTTTACAATGCCTAATATAGATGTCTCCACAGTGTAACAAACAATAAAATGACTCTAAATAACATTCACGGCAATAAGACATGCAATTTTAGTTAAATCAAGCAATATATGGAAAGTGTCACAGCTGGTGGCAAAATTGTGTTCAAATTTGTAGCTTGCTACATTCGATTAGCAGTGTACTGTGATAAATTTGGTATGCCCGTCTGTAAACAAGTATCTGTCTGTCCACATAAATATCTCAGGAACGAGGAACCACACGTCTATAAGATTCACGAAATTCTATTTGCACATTATTTATAGCCGTGGCTCAGTCTTCCTTCTTTAGTGGAAAAGATTATGTACTTCCAAATGTGGACGACCCATGTCATGTTTCAGTTCCATTAACTTGCACATAGTGATCAGGAATAGGCGACTCGATAAGTGTGTATTACATATAGCCTACACACGCATTTGACTGATTTAACAGGGGCAGCAGCAATAGACCATGGGTGGAGTCTAATGTCTATGACGAAAATGCAACAATATTCTTTTAAAAAGCACATTAAAGCAGTTTACATGTTAACAAAAATGGGCAGATTTGCGCTAATTTGCACTTCTAAAATACAAAAAATACTTTCAGCTTCAGGGGGCTTCTCCTCCTGACCCCCTGACCAGGGGCTCTGACCCAGGACCCCACTGGGGGCTCTGCATTCGCCATGACCCCCACTTTTATGACGAAGTTTATGCCTATGTCAGTGAATGCAAGCAAGTAAGTAAGCAAGCGCTACGCTACAGCGTTCATAGACGTCGAGGCTCGGTAATTGTCTGTGTTGAGAGTTCGTCTTTTAAGCCTACAACACACATAGTATACATACACATCCATATTACGTACTTGCTACAACATCCATTAATAACGTTGATCAAAGTAATGTAAGACCACGCGTATCGCTAAACCTGATGTGATAGTCTCCCTACACATTACATTGTGGCGTCCCCTTTGCAACAAAAATCTACATCGTGCAAAACTTTTAAAGTGGCTAAACTTTTGTCCAATCCATTGTCAAACGCCAGGGCAAAGAGTAAATGTTGTCAACTTTGAAGTCTATGAATGGCCCCACAAATTAACTGTCTATCACACGTAAATAGATACGTTCCTCGAGTGAGAACAAAACAAATGCTAATTAAATCAGTCCCGTATATATGTCTACGAATGCTGAAAATTTAGTGAAGATCGGTCTGGTACTTTCGTATATAATTGCCGACATATGCCTATTCTTGCCGTTTCATCTCAAAAATTCAAATTTATCACCTTGTAACCTCTGGGATTACATGACCGATCTTCATCAAATTTGCAAAAGAGTGTAGCTAAATTATTGCCATAAAATACATGTATTTTTCAACAAAGACTTCAACTTTCTAATCTGTTTCGGAACGCCAGTCTGCCAAATGAAGGTCAGTTCGCCAATATTGCATAAAGTTAATATGTTCCTCAAGCTATCGGAAAAAGAGGTTGAGGTCCCTAAACTACGTTGAAATGTCTATCATTTGGTTAAAAATCGTGAAAATTGGTTACGTAAATCCTGAGAATTAATGCAAGCAAAATATATAGCCCGGGGTAAAAAAGGCACAGCGCTAATGTATAGTCCGCAGTAAAAGATCGCTTTTGAGGTTTATCATGAACTTATTGCGTGTTACGAGACAACACAAGCCAGTAAATGAGATAAAAGTCGTCATACCGGCAGCAGTTGTATAGAGACAGCTAGTCATCAGCAAACTTGCGCTGCAGCAGGTCAAGTAGTTCTTTCTCC
>Ga0209366_1000415_pt1 | contig 9998 bp, 3 predicted proteins | sample WorMetmaBAHAMAS2_FD_187391 | JGI IMG/M metagenome (GOLD analysis project Ga0209366, IMG submission 187391) | Marine gutless worms symbiont microbial communities from Max Planck institute for Marine Microbiology, Germany - Inanidrilus... | ecosystem: Host-associated > Annelida > Digestive system >...
GGGGGGGTTAACAGTGAGGCCCGAACTTGACGTTGTAGGCTAAGGCTCTGGCTCGTAATCGTCGTTTTCATCATCGAGTCGTCGCTTCTTTCCCGGCTGGTTAAAAAAGATGTCGATCCAGTGTGGTCTGATTGTATTTTGGCAGCATACTGGATTATCTCTTTCAAAGTTCACAGTGTACATGCACTGCACATATCCTCACCGAGAAGCCAACAGAGTTATGACTGAGGTGGAGTTTGGAGGCCTCAGGCTTGGAGTCCTCCTGCACAGCCATTTGTCATCATCGTCAGCAGCAGCAGCCGGCAAGCTTCCACTGCATTGACAGAGATGCCGAGACGGGCTGGACTAGCTGGCACTAAACTGTTACTGTTAGTTGCAGCGGTAGTGGTGTCAAGTGCCAGTGTAATTAGACCAGACAGCTATTCACGATGACTGCGACCCCCGGCTGTGGCAGTCATTAACGACGCAGCGGACCGGACCAGTTGCAGTTGTGCGTTGACGCATGGTCGTTCTTATCAGTAGCAGTAAGCCAATCAGTTTATTTTTAGTCTTGTGAGATCATTAATTTTGGTGACCCACGACCTTGGCTATGTGCATAGCGGAGGTCGTGGCAGACCACCCTGCCGTCTCACACTCACTGCAAACACAGATTGGGGAGCCCAGCTGGCCAGTATCTGGATAATGAACTCATTAACAGAGCAGTACAGTGTGGTCCAGTGATGACAGGAAATATTAACAGTAGGCCTAGATGTTGAAACGCCCCTTCTGAGAGTTAGCCTACACCACGACACTCATTCGTTGGTGAAGTGCTACAGGTACAGAAGGTACCAACCCCCATGGTGCAGTGCTGAACGTGAACTGGTGCCATGGCAACCAAATAATGTTGCCATAATGAAGGCAAACTGATACTACGTGCATTCTTTGCACGTTTGCCAGATGGTAGCACGATTTTATTTTGCTACTACTTGCTAGGGGGCGACACTGCGGCGCCGAACGGGCTATACGCTAGGCTTTGCCACGCATTTCTAGTTTCTCTTAGTGGGGCAAGTGGGCTGCTGAGTGACCCAGAAGCTTTACGTTATAACTTGTCAGAAGCACAGTTAAAAATTTCAGCAGCGTTTCACAATACAGAAATTATCCCAAAGAGGAAAAAAGGAGCCGCAGGGATTTAAAGTTTGTGGAAAATCACAGTTCCTAAAGTAGGCTAGCGTCTTATATTATGCAAGTTGCAAGCACGCACTGTACAGTGTAGGCATACACGTGTAGGCTCATCGAGTAGGCCACTGTGTCTGCAGAGAGCACGCAAGCGGCGCAGTACGTCCGCTGCACGTGTTCTGACGTCATCGAAGGTCAAGAACACGGCCAAGGTCAAGGTCAAGGCCGAACCGGAACCAGCGGACGAGGTTACGTGCAGCACCGACGATGTCAGACGCCATCAGTCAACTGCTGCGGAGAAAGATAAGACTTCGGACGAGGCGTTGCTGCCGGATACCACAACGGAAAACGTCGATGACGTCAGACATAACGTCATCACGCGCCAGTCAGCAAGTAACGGAATCGTCGTGGATGCAGCGGATAACCGCGGCGTCGTCCCGCAGCAGCAGCAGCAGCAGCAGCAGCCGGCCGTACCAGCATTTAGCCACGTCGGCCAGTCCTACCACGGCCCGTACCAGCATCATTACGTCAATTACGTTCACCAGGCGGCGCCACCGTACCGCCGCGATGATGACCGACCGGCGTTATTTGTCGCTGCGGGTCGCGAACAGCGCTACCATGACGACATAGATGACGTCCTGTCGGTCATGGCTAGTGTGGCTGGCGTTTCGCATCATCTACACCTGTCCAACTACTGATTTGTTCAACATGCCGACACGCGTACGCCTATCCCGGCAGACCCAGATCGCAATAGACAGGCATCCGCTTGTGACCACTTTTTTTTACAAAAGTAGTCGACGTAAAGTCGCAAAAATGCGTTTTTTTACTCATTTTGATCAATTTCTGTGAGTTATTTTTGACATCTACAGCATTGTCGACGCACTGGTCAGCCACTGCATCTTGCTTTTTTGAAGTTCTGAAAGACTTGACCAAAAATCACTGTGTTCAGTAGGCATATTGTGAAATCGACGATTCGACTTTTAGAAGACAAAACAGTTTCTAAAATTCTAAATAGTCCCTGGTAACATTACCGTTTCCGTCTTTACATATGTCAGGGTGGGCTGTCAAGTATGAAATTTTATCAATTACATGTAAGTATATCACTATCATTAGATCACTACGTACAACTATTGTATCACAGAAAACATTTATTCTTCTGTTTGAAGTCAGCTATCAGAAATGTTATTTACAAATGTTTTACTTAGTTTTTCTGTGCATACGTGCAGAAAAATGTTTCCGTCATTATCAGCGGCACCAATAATAAGCTCATTTTGTGTAAAAACGGTTATTACATATAATATCTAATTTTATCAAATTAACTTACTTTAGTGTAAGTTGACAGCTGTGAAGCACTACACCATTGATCTCTTAAATATCCATAAACCTTGGCAGCTAAATGAATTATGCAGTCAAAGTTAACCTTTCAAGTAATTAAGCCATTTGCTTACTGATTAAAATTTACATAATTATCGAAATCCAAGTTTGGGACAGCATTTTTTCCACATAAAAATTTTACATGAAGTGTGATTGCAGCATTTGTCTGATTTATCAGCCAGTGGCGGATGAAGAGAGACTCATTTTACCACGTTTACACGACGCAACCATTGGAAGGACCGGTCGTGCTGATATTTTGCCTTATTTTTGACATCAAATATCAACTGTTCATCATCTGTGATGTTCATCTTAGCCTCATAGTACAATGCTTGTGTCTTTGTAACAGAAATCTTCATCACCTTTCTACCTTTATATTCATGTATACAACATGCTATTCAAGTGAGAATTAGAACAGTAGCTCATATTTTTTTGTCTTCAACTGTTCTTTTATAATTTTATGCATATTATTTTAATGGTGACATAGTTGTAGTTTTGTTTTTTGTCTATCTCTTTTTTACATTCCAGACATGTAACAGGTTTCGTTTATACACACATGGATTATTAGTAAGTAGATTATTAATTTGCAGCATGGATGACAGAATTACCCAAAGTGGAATGTCAATTGTTGCTATCATATCTAATATTTTTTCATTATCTGGTGAAAGTCGTAATTATATGCACATACATGGAGGCCGTTTATCACAAAAGTAATCTCGTACTAATGTTATTACATTACAATCCTTTGTATTATGTGTTTCATGTTGAAAGAAATTGTAAAATGTTATTCATCTGTAGTATGCTTGCATAGTTCACATGCTGCAACATCACTGAACTACCAACACACTCAATGTTGTGTAACTGAACTACTTTTTCGGAGTTAATCTAGGTCAGGTCCGGTCTCCCAAAGATTTCTGAAGCAGTTTTTCAGCCCCAACCATCAACGTCAAAGTACTGAAAAGAAGAGAAATGAACTGACGGCTGAAAAATTTGTACGAGTTGAGACATGACTGAGGTACTAGAAAACATTTAGCTGGAAACAGAACGTTAGATAACAGCTAGTTTCTTCAACGATTTCGTCACTTCAAAACCGACTTATACAAGGGCTTCAGCAGTGACCGAACACAACAGCATACGGTATGAAATTAAAACTTCAACTCTATCAAAGCCGGACTCATTACAGACCAGCTGTCATTCAGTAGTTTACAGTAATTGCAAATACATAAAAAGCAGCATGGTGTATCCACAAAAGTTCACGGCATTCAATGTGAATGCTCTGCATTCAGCAACAAATGATTCGCGCGAGTTTTGTCTCGCGAATCTCATCAGCATCAACTTCACTTACTCTGCTTCAATAATGTTGCCTTGGTTAAGCATGACGAGACATCTGGCCGGAGAAATTTGCCAGGACTGTTCAGGAAACGGGCTAACCCGCAGTGACCACAGAAAACAGGCTAATAATAATAGAGAATATTATACAGCTGGGTTTATAACAATATTACATAGTCGACGTAATGCCGAGGTTATGTGCGATGCACTTCACAGTCTGTAACTGTAACTGATTGCCAGTGATCTGATGTCATGTTGCTGATGCTGAAGGATGATAACTTTTACATACAGCTGTTTACTGGCAGACAGTCACCACCTACAAAGAAATACACACCAGACATGTCACAGGCGAGGTGTATAAATTTACAATTATCTGATGTGATGTTCCTTCGGAGATTCTGTGTACCAAAAATTACTCAAATCTGTTCATTTTTGACGGATCTATTTTCAGAATATCAAGGTGTCATTGCTTTAAAAAAATGGTGTAGTGAATGCCAAAAATGAAAACTTGAAGTTAGCAACCTGGGAGACTTGTACACAGTGCTGAGTATCATAATAATGATGCCTCATATGTCTGCAATAATAAGTTCATCGATGCTCCAGTCCTCATAGGATCCATCTGGCAAATATCGGCGGATGATAATTGGAATCTTCTTTGCTCTAAAACAACATCAATTCGTCACATATCATTAAGTTCATCTGTGATCATCATCCGCACGTGTAAAATAAAATATAATAGTCTAAATACTGCGACAAACACTTGTTTTAGTCTGTTTCATTTACTTTATTGCAGTGCCTTAACACATCTGCAAGAAAATTAGCGTGATTTGTGCTAATTATTTTTCAATTTCACACGCGTGAAGTAATGCCTGACGTAACAGATCGTGCTACCAGGCAATGTGACATGACTGGCTGCAATAATTTTGCCTTATGAATTATGCTGATGATGCTGCAGGAAGCATTAATTTTATTTTATTGTAACATTTATTTTATTTTATTTTACACATGCTGACGGCTTAAAGCCCGGTTCACATCATCAACTGAACTAAACCAGCCAGTTCAGTGATACGAATGACCTGCAACAGAAATGAAAGTGTTCAGAACTGCAAACTACACGAGCTGCTAGCACAAGTCACTAGCTTGACCTTCATCAGTGCAATGTGTCACCCACTGTGAAGTGAAAAACAAAAATAAGACTTCTGGGTAAAAGCAACACCAGCGGTTTACTCTGGTTATAGTGAATCACTTTGTAAAGATACTGCTGACTTCAATACAACTATCAGCTGATGCTGATAGTTGTATTGAATACAACTATCATGTACCCGCATGATAGTGCTTTACATCCAAGTGACCATGCTTGATCCATGCAGCCGTTTCAGTACAATACCGGTGTGCGTGTGATAGACACACACACAAACACAGATAAACCCACGACAGCAGCTAATATCTGCGCTAGAATCAGCTAATATCTCGCACAGGTAATAAGCACAATAAGGACGAGGCATACTTAAGTTCTTTCATTGCAATCTGGAGTGGGTCAGTTTCACCTTCAAGTTCAACCATCACCGGAGCACACATTCTACACATTCATTCAACCACTGATAACACACCACAGTGTTTTATCTATGTGGAAATAAGCTACCACGTATGCAAGTAAGTAACAGTCACAATAAAAACTCATAATTGCAAGATGGTGAAGGGTTACGGTTGACACTAACAGCACTGCACAATAATTTCAACTTATCAGCTATCTTTTATGTGGTGCAATGTATAAGAAGAATCTTTAAATAATGCACCGTCTCATTTGAAGAATAAAACATCCACAAATGCACAGCTATGATCTTTCGGCTAAGAGACCATCCTGATCACTAGTTTCGTAACAGCAAGTCAGTATACAGAAAGCCATTCACTGCCAAGGATATATTGGTATGGAAAATACAAGAAAATCGTTAACGAAAAATAGGGAACAAAAAAAGCTGCAAAGCTAGCATAAAATTACAATTATGGATAATGCAGTATGCATAAAGTAAGTTTCTTTAACAGAATCAATAATATTGTAATTGTCCACGGTTTTAAATAACTCCTTCAAAGATGTAACAGTAAAGTTTTGCAAGTTGAGAGGCTGAAGCCCATATATGGTAGGTCATCAGACTGTGATGGACTAACAGGACCACTTTGAAATCTGTTAAAATAACACATCTTAGCAGGTATTTCTGCTACATAGAGCACTATCCAGTGGTCCAGCATGCAGTTCATTATCCTCATAAAAGTCCCATATATCCTGCCACGTGTACAAACGAAACTTAACGATGCAAAATTTAAGTTCACTTGCTGGGAATTTTGTCACTCTGTAATGGGCGAAGAAACAGTAAACAAGACAACAGTGTTAACACTCTCACTGGCCAAACTATATATTTATGTTTAAGACGTAACGTGCAACAACTAACGCAATCTGAAGCGCGCGTGTGCCAAGCACTCGAGCCCGTTCGTATTTTGTCATATACGGCGTTGTTGTACGCTTGTCATTGTCGACACGTAAGCCAGTCTGCTGGCCGGGTGCTGACAAGATTTCCACTTGTTCATGCTCCTCATCCTTCAAATTCAAGGCATAGGTTTACCTGCTTGGTCGAGGTTTAACAACACTTTCACACAAAATGGCAATATCGTGCCTTAAAAGTCACATCTTGTACATATTGCAACATCGAAAACACATTACAGAATTATTAAACATTCACAATGTAGCATCATACAATCAGAAAATGATACAATTTCAGTGAATATAGGCATATCAATATATATTGAAAAACCAATCAACAAACAACTTCACAAATCAGGAACTAAAAATACACCTTTATTAAACTATTACATTAAGTAAGTAAGTATATATGAATAGTACTTATGGCAGATTTGTCTCATATATGTAAACAATTGTACAGAATCTGGTCTCTGTGTTGAAATGATGACTGTTTTGTTCAGGTATTATAGGACAGATTTCATGAAGCTTATTTTATGTTTGAGAATTCCACATGTACTGCCATGTAACTTGAATATACTTGTTAATAAGTAGTTATATGTCTGTATGTGGAAGAGGGATTCAAAGAACTGGTTTATTTACTGCAGCCTTAGTAGCTTTGTTGGTCTTTTTATTATCTGAGATACCTACGACTTGGTAACCAACAGAAAGTATGTTGTAAGATCCGATAGATAGGGTGTAATATTTGAGTAAAATTAGGATATGATGGATTCTAGTTTTTTATTTGCAAGGAGTAAAGATTAGAAAGAGTCTGAAAAATTATAAATATATATTTTTTATATTTAATGCTTTCTAATTTCTTTGAGCAATAAAAGAATGGCATACAGTTTGGCAGTGTAAATTAAAGCTGAGGTAGGAAGTCATTCAGTAATGGTTTGAAAATTCAGTATTAAATATTAAAACACGTGCAGTATGGTACTGTGGTTATTTTGTATTGAGCCATCAGTAAAAACTGGATTGTGTTGTGGGTAAAGACTTCGTATTTCTCTGTATCTGCAACACAGATGTTGATTATAGTGCTGGGGAGAGAGAAAGTAGTTTCTTAACGGCACATCAGCACATTATAGGCCATTCAGTGCCATATAGTGCTGGATTTTTGGGTAATAATATACAATGTTTCTAGGGCTCACTAGGTCCTGGCGCCCACATGGGGTTCACACATATATCCATAACCGTTTCCCGTCTGCACTGGCGCATACTGAAGTTTAGGCTCTAAAATTAAAAAAAAACCATTGGTACAATACTTGACCATTCTACTATGTACAAATGGGTGAGTAACAATGAGTGGTACACTGGACCTTCTTGGGTAGTCTAGCTGTCATATTTACTCATTCAATGTCTGTGAAGATGGACAGCGTCAATTGTCATCTTGCCTAGTCTATTCTCATGGTAGGCCTACTGAAAATTACAGCCACCTACTAAGGGCCAGTGCATGTACTAACTTTATAAAACACTTTGAACTGGAAATGACATGTATGGTGAAAAGGTCACTGTGCACAAATAAGTAACAGAAAGGCGATGGATTGCTTCACTACACCAGCCTCAAGGCTGAAGGTAGAATTTCTATCTGAACCACTCTGACATCAAATTGCTTAGTCAGTCAATTTGCTGACATAAATTCAATCTCCAAAATCTGTAAGTTTCTGAAAATACAGGCTGTGTAACAGGCAGAGCATTGAGCCAAAAGGCAGTGCATGTGCCACTGCTTTGTCACAATGTGGCACCGACACTTATTATGCAGATATATATTAATAATAACACAGACTAAATAGCTAGCTGACAATAACTAAGTGAAAATGTTATGTTACCTCAGGATTTTCAATGTCATCAATTGGTTCATCTTCATCCATATCATCCATGTCAGCATCAAAACTACACAAATAAACAACAGACATAATACACTTCAGTACAGTGGTGAAATAATAAACTGTTTAAAATAAACTTCCAGCAATAATGGTCCTATTTTGAGGTACGTCGTGTATATTGGGCCATTTTCCGCACATAAATACTATGGTTGGTCATTCAATAGCTGTAAGGCAATCTTGGTATGCCATGCTAAAAACAGCATTTACAGTACTATAGTGACCAGTCCCCCTTGTACTATACTGTCCCGGCACTAGTCTAGATTTGCATGTCAAGGTTACAGTTAGGATTAGGGTAAGGTTGAAGGGTTAATGCGCTAGAATAGCATTAATGTAGAATAGCAGCTGGTGGGGTTAGCGTAAATTTCGTCTTATAAAAAGAAATTACTGAAATTACTTGTTACTGTTTTGTGAATGGGCCTATAGGGGAAGACATAATGTCGGTTGTGTGAAGTAGTCAGTATTTAAAGTGTTTTCTGCCAGAAATACTGGCAATAGCATAGTGTGTAGTACACCGATGGATAGATCTAGGTGAGTAGTTAATGGACCCAGTAAAATTTTGGCATACACCGTCGTACTATTTCAGATATTCGTACTGAGGGTGGGGTATGGGAGGTGGCTGTGACCCCTCCAATTAAAAATTTAATTGAAAAAGCAATATGGCAACATTTACATGCGCGTAGAATGACAAACTACTTCCCATGTATTAGGCACCGGTTAGTATTCTACACTGTCCCGGATTAACGTTGTGACCTGCAAACCAAGACTGTCATAAAGCTCTTATTAGTTTATAACACGTTAAAACATAGATGCGGACGTAGAGGTGTATACACCTGCGTCCGTAGCTTCCTGTTGAGTTGAGTAGTGCCCACTGCCCATAAGCCCTCATACTCAATATTTTATGTGCATTACAACATGAAAATTAACAGCATTGAAATAACATATGGTTAACTGAAATGCAGCAGCATTAACTCATATCTATTCAACGTTTTCATTACTTTTCATCACGATCGTCTTCCGCCATGTTCGCCAAAACCGGAAATTGTAATACTGAAAGCAACTTAGCAAAAGTACACTTCATGTGTAGAAACTGAAATTATATCGTTGCCAGTGTTGAGTGTTGACGATGTTTTGGATCATTTTGGCTTTAATAATTGTGCTATTTATTATCATTGTGAACAGAAATGATCCGCTACCAATTTGTGGCGTATACCGTCAGCCAGGTAAATGGTACAGTGTCAAATACTGGATTTTCTACATGCTACTGACGCATCGAAAACGTCGCACGACAAACCAACCGGAAGCTGTGACAGGCAATGATGCTGGATATGGCAGTAAGTCTCGCAGCTCAGATAAGGAAATGGACTGTGTTCAGCATTTACCATTGGAGCATCCATTGGTATGATTACAGTCTTGCATCTTAATTTGTTTAGATGTTTCAATGTAGGGAATATTAGAAGCTCAACAGAATGCTGAGATAGCCTTTGAATGACACTGAAGTGTCAAGCTCAACGTTGTCCATGCCATACTGGTTTTCCTCATTAGAATTCAGTATCACACGATACTATGATCTGGGTTGTCCTAGGCATGCAGGTAGCCAAGACACCAATGTACCTGTCTTGTGCCAATTTCCACTTTTTGTTGCTATGTGATCACAGTCCACCAGCATTACAGATGTCGTGCTCAGAGCCAGTGATATTGGTTCAGAATCAGTATCAACATCGGTTCTGACTCCAAAGTTTATGATC
>Ga0209366_1000416_pt1 | contig 9995 bp, 3 predicted proteins | sample WorMetmaBAHAMAS2_FD_187391 | JGI IMG/M metagenome (GOLD analysis project Ga0209366, IMG submission 187391) | Marine gutless worms symbiont microbial communities from Max Planck institute for Marine Microbiology, Germany - Inanidrilus... | ecosystem: Host-associated > Annelida > Digestive system >...
GCATTCTTTTGCCAGATGATAGCACGGTTTTGTCTTGCTAGGGGGCGACACTGTGGCGCCGAGCGGGCTATACGCTAGGCTTTGCCACGCATTTCTAGTGTGCTTTTGTTTTTCATACTGCATATATGTGGATGACTGGAATCAGAAAGAATGAAAGACACAGGCCTAGGCCATTTTTCCAACACTCATTGAAACGGAGTTGGTGATAGTAGTTTTTTGGAACTACTGGAGAAAATTTTGCTAACTTATGGGGCAGCCAACTAATTTTTAAAGGTTCAGATGGACACTAGTTGTTAAACTGATATCTGTGCACTCTGATAGGTTTTTCTTTTCTGTTGCACAGCGGCGGTTGCAGTTGGTGGGTAGTGTGGTCAGTGACGTTGTGTGTTTGTACGTCTGTTTGTCTATATGCCAAAAAGAAAAATGGTTTGAGCTATTGACTCAAGGTCAGTAGACATACAGCGCATGGCAATCGCTTGGCGTGTAATTCAACCAAGGTCACATGGTGGTTGAGTGCTGCTGGTATGGATGGGTCTGCATGTCAGTGTGACTGTGCTGTGAATGTGATGTAGATCATCTGTGACTGGTCGGACTACGATGCTCGTATGAAGAAGCTGGTTCTCATCGTGCAAGATCAGCTGGAGAAAAACCGTCTTCCATCAGTTCACCCTCACCACAGCATGCTGTACCCGCTGAGTCATACCCAGCGCAAGGGCATCGCCGCCCGACATGCCGCCCTCTGCCTTGAGAAGGTAGGATATTGAATGCCTCATTTAGTTTAGTTCACAGGACCGCTGTGCAGTTCTAAAAACATATTCATAAATGCTCATTATCATTTCTTTCACAGCAGTATGATTAGTTGTTTAGTAGTCTGCCAATAATTACTGATAATACTGTTGTTAGCGAATTGTGTCCCTTCTGTTGGCATTCATTCAGTAGATGAATGGACTAGGTAAACTATGTGATTTCTTGATTGGGTGCATTGATGGGCTTTAGTGGATGCGCCAAAAACACACATGAATATATGTGGGCCCCTGGGTTGTCAGAATATTAACGTTGGAGAGATGACCGATAATAAAAAAGTTGTTACTGTTAGAAGTGGAAAGAATTTTGTCAGTTAATGTTTTAATTCTTTGAAATAAGGACTGATAGAGACATAAAATATCACTAAATTTTGCAAACTCTGTTCATGAATTTTCTGTGAAATTGGGATATATTTTCAAAAATCCTCCATAAAATAGAATATGTTTCTAATGCTGTTAGGTTGGTCATTGGAAATGTTCATTGAGGTTCATCAGTTAGCATCACATATAAGCATTGCGTCAGTTGCTTGTTGGCTCGTGACACGGGAACTGCTGTGTACATACAGATAACAATCCTGCACAAAGCTGCCTATGATCATCCTCGTGATCAGGTTGCTAGCGGCGGCCGTCTCCGTATCGGCTACGTTAGCTCGGACTTCGGCAATCACCCGACGTCACATCTGATGCAGAGTGTACCGGGCTTTCACAGCCGCAAGAATGTCGAGGTACCGTCACGATGATGGTTACTCCAGTCCCAGTAGGGGAGCTGAGTTTTGTGATAAGCATGTCTGTCTGTTCACATATATATCTCAGGAACCTCATGTATCAACTTAACTGAATTTTTGCTTTGCCAGCAGGACAGCTGCAAAATGTTGTACCGTAATGATTTTGTCTGTGTGGTGTCTGTTTGCTTGCCAGTCTCAGAAAGCACATGGCCAAACTTCATAGAATCTTTTTCATGCAGGTTACCCATGGGCTGGCCGTGTCTCAGTTTTTATCTGGTGGCATTGCTGGTTAAGTTTTCTGGATGATTAGAATCCAGAATGGTTAATCTTTACCATGCCAACAAGCCACTTTGTCGTTGAAAAGAGAACACTAAATGGTTTTTGACTTTCTTCTGGACACAAGACAGCATTGGCGGTTTAGCGCTGTGGTAGCATCGTTCGTCGCACGAACGAAGTTACTCAACGATGAGCCTGGTTAGTGCTGGGATGGGTGACCGTCTTCGGGCGGGTATACCACCTTAGTATGTAACCAAGCCAACTTGGTGAACTCAGCCTTGCATCCCTCTGGGGTCGCTAAATCGAGCACCAGCCTTAATTGGCTGGATAAAGGCGGGATCGTCACCTCTGCCGGGTGGCAGGTAACACTGTGTGATCCCATATGGCACGTGAGTTCCCGTAGCGGTGAGGTGCTTGTAGCACAAACTGCTATATGCTTCCTTACCTTACCTTACCTTATTTGAGAATCGGTGACATTGATGTGGGTTTGCTTTGAGCTGTGTACAGTCATGCGGCCAACAGCATATATAGGCAGTGAGTCCAGCCGAGGAAACTCGTTGACATAACTGGACTGATTCTTTCTTTCTTCATCCACAATCAGACTTCATACACTCTCCTTAGTATGCTAGCCACGAGCAACACTGGGAGAGCATCGCCGACAGGACCTATTTTGTGTGGAGTTAGACGTAAAATTTTAACTCAGTCACTTAGGCAGTTAAGCTGGAGGCATTTGTAGAAGTACGCATAATGCAACAGTCTGCTGTCTGTCTGTCCTGCATGTAATCAAATGACAGCAGATCTTCTACCATTGCATGATTGGTCAGTCGTTGCGCACTAATTTTAGGGATGACATCACATAGTGTGCTGCCATTGGTTGGTGGTATTGGTGTTCTGTCGCAGCGAGCACTTTTTAGCCGTTGTGTACAAGGACCAGAACACTCGTTTGGAACGAGTAATTGGCTTTCTATATTCAAACAGTGAGTAAGCAACATGTAGGTATGTAATGCTACGTCTGTCTGTGTACCTCTCCTCCACAATAGACAGCATCTAAACTATGACGTTTGTTGGAGGTTGAGATGGAAGAACTGTTGTGATTGTGGGTTATGTTTAGATTTCATCCTTTGTATATTTGTTAGGTATAACATTTTATGTGTTTTCCGTCTTTACTTAGGAGTTTTATGTAGTTGTATTACCTCGGTTTCTTTGTGTTAGATTTAGTTTTTCAGTACTAGCCAAGAGATTGGCTGGGGAGAACTTTTCCCGATATGACCCATTTTGTGTGGAGGGAGATGTTAAACCGTAATCAATCTGTGTTGTCTGTACAGCTGTTCTGCTACTCGTTGAGCGCCGACGACAACACGACTTTCCGAATGAAAGTGTCGGGTGAAGCGGAACATTTCACCGACCTGTCGAAAGTCAGTTGCTTTTTACGCTAACTCGTCTGGTCTTTGATGCATTTACATGCTGACACTGTAGCCCCTTCATTCAATGAGTTTAAGTCAGTTCTTCAAAGTTTCTCAGGTACTAATATTTAAAATTTAAATGCAGGCTTAAAACCTGTGCTGCTGCATGCGTTCTTTGAACTCGAGATGACAGAAGACGAAGGATGCATAGACACTGAGGTCTGTTGTGCAGGGAGCTCATTCCCTTGCAGTGGCTTGAGTGAATACCGAGGCTTGTTAGACCGAGTTGAGTCATCACACGACTGACGTTACCCGGATGACCACCGACCGGCTTAGTTAACAGCTGGCATCTTTGACTGACTAGAGTGTGATGCAGAACTTGCTGTTTATTCACTGGCCGACACCGTCATTGTAACTCATTGCACATGCCCACCGTAGGTTGACGTTGATGTCTAGTTAATGCTGAGGTGGTGATGACACTCATACCAGTACCAGTACTAGCCGAGCTTGATGTGGACTAACTAATGCTTGTATTACGGTTGTTTGTTATGTCGTCATACCTTTTGTGGATTATGGTTTTTGGTATTCACTGCACAGCAGTTCTTTTAAACCCAACCTGTCTTTTATGTATATTACATACTTTGCACAGTTTATAGGTATTTGTAACGTTAAGTGCTATTACTAAACTGTATTTAAAATTTACATTTGTTCAAATATTATTTCTTGCTGTAAATTGCTGCTTTGGGGTGGCAACATGTTGAATTCCAGCCAATGAAGCAACTCGGGCGTTTACAATCCGTGAGACTGTAGAATGAACGTTAGCTTTTGGTTTAAGCAATAAAAATAAATGATGATGGTGAGTGTGGACTGTGGACATGTGTGGCTGTGGATGTTGGTAGGTGCCTTGCAATGGGAAGGCGGCCGACGTGATTCATCAAGATGGCATTCACATCCTTGTCAACATGAATGGTTACACAAAGGGAGCGAGGAACGAGATATTTGCTCTCCGCCCAGCACCGATACAGGTTGGCTGACTGTTATACAATACTGTTGTGCGAAATGCCAGGAAAAGTCCAGTTTGATCACTTACACATATAACAACATATAGCGACACGCTTTTAGAAGAAATCTTGCAACTACAAAACATCCCATTTGAAAAGATTGCAATCGACAAATGTCCTTGAAGTATATACACCCAAAGTCATCACAGTTGATGCTTTTAGATAGGCCGTATATCGCTTCCTGCTGGTGGCCTGTTGTTATAATGTCTAACTGTCGTGTGGCGTTATTTCATAATCCTACATTTAGCTGTTTTGATACAATGCCTGAGTGTGACAGACTCACGACGCCGGAATATACCGCGCTAGCATAGCGTCGCACTATAAAAACGGAAAATTTAAAAGTAAGATGCAGCAAAATGTCTGAATGCCATAGTGCCGAGAAATGTGAAAAACATGTAAGTCTTCTAGAATATGTGGAGTGAATATGTCAGCTGTTAGATTAGATATTTTGTATCACAGCTATCTTTATTTTGTTTACTTATTAACAGTTTTTAATTGATTAATACTTCTGTGTTCCACATTTTTGGTTGGGTACATATTAGCAGCTTTCTGGTGAACTCCTAACCGATATATTTACGAGCATACTGATAATGGCGAGTTATGCTGATAAGAAAATGAAGCCAGTTATTGGCTTAAACCCAACCCCGCTATATCTGTGACCTAAAAATTGAACCGAGTTGAATTTTACGCAAAGATCGATCGTGCATTGAAAGCTAGAATCATTACAGCACTAAATATTCACCATCTTGGTCACTTTACTAGTAATATTAGTTAACTGACCTGTCTCGAGCGTGATGATAGGCTGTGAGATGCGGACGTGCAGTCATGCATCGCCACGTGTGGTGTGTTGCTGTGGTAGGTGATGTGGCTGGGTTACCCCGGCACGAGTGGGGCTCCGTTCATGGACTACATAATGACAGACCAGATAACGTCGCCGCTGGAAGCCAGCACGTCGGACCAGTACTCCGAGAAGCTTGCGTACATGCCACAGACGTTCTTCATCGGTGACCACCAGCAGATGTTTCCTCACATGAAGACGAAGGCAATTCTGACGACCAAAGAGAAGAACATTGACCGAGACAACGTACTGCTCGTCAACGGACTGGACCTGTCTCTACTCATGGCATCTGGCACCGTCTCGGTAAGTTACAGTAGCAGTATTTCTAACAAGATTGTCCAGTGTAATTTGAGAACGGGCTGCATCGCCACCTAGTGGCAGAACTCCTTACACCTGCCACACACAGTCATTCAACTGTATTTCCAAGAAGGCACAAATGTGCACGTCCTTATAATGCACGATATCTCGGGCCGACTTACCATCCAAAATGGCATTTCAGTCGGTTCAGCTGTTTTTACATAGCCCTTGCCATGGTCTTCTCATTCATTACTTTGCCCTAGAATGATATATCCTAACAGCAGTTAGAGCAGTGGTTCCCAGTTTTCAGGATGCTTTGCAGCACTATGTGCCTATGTGTCCACACGGAAACGGGTGAGTGGATCGAGAAGCTGTTGGGGGGGCACACTCGTATGGACCCAGTGAACCATGAATTAGTTGGGGGACCAGATACTCAAACAGGAAGGGTCACCTTTGAAGGGCAGTTGTTTAGTTGACAGCGTAACGAAGCTGTTCACAGAACAGCTAGACGGTGCTACGTCTGTGACAGGAGATACGCCAGTCGGCAGAGCCAGGAACGCTGGTTGGTCCGGAGGATGTTCTGACGCCAGTGATAGAGTTAGCGAGCATCAGTGCAGTTGAGCAGATGATTCAGACTGGACAGTCGCATTGCTCCATCAACGGAGTTGTACTGCAGAACGGCGTCACCACGACGCAGGTAGCATCAGCTGATTCAGTCCACTGTCATCACTGTAAATACTGAAATGAAGCTCCAGCTTCTGTTAGCACTTTTCCTCCCCTCACAAATGGCAGGCATCGATCAGTACTAGCATTAGTGTAACTGCATTTGCTAGGTGGCAGCACTGTTGGCAAGCGGCAATCAGTCTCGTTTTTGTTTCGCTACAGTTTACTACTTATGTTCTCACTAGGGGCAACCACACCTGCCAGCCAACAAGAAGCTGCCGAACAGTGCCAGCAGATATGGCTGCCAATAGTGAATAGACACATTGATGAAACAGATTTATTTCATTTTTATATTTTTATTTTATTTTGTGCACCGATTGCCACTACTAAAAAGTCGATGAGAAACAAAATATTTTTGATCGTTGTTAAAAACGGATCGCTGCTTGCAGCCATTTATGTCTGTGACGATTTTGCAGCCAATTGGCGGCGTCAGATGCTGTGATTGGACGTCGTCCATCTAGAGAATATTTAATAAGAGTCTGTGGGGGCGACACTGATATGCCGGACAGGCTACACACAAGACTGTGCCATGCTTTCTAGTTTGTTTAGTCACGGCTGTTGTGTTGTATTTTTGGTGTTGTCATACTACGTTCAGCTGTTCTAGTGTTCCTTGATTGTGTTTTTTCACTACTAGTCGAGAGACTGACTGCAAAGAATGTCTCTGCAGTAACCTAGTTTGTGTCAAGTGGATGTAAAACGTTAACCCAGTAAATACTCTGTTGAAAGGACAGTAAACGACTGAGGCTATTATGCAGACGAACACGAAGGCGGCGACCGGTGAAGAAGTTCAGCAGGCGATAGTGGTGAGCTCACGCCTGCAGTACGGACTGCCGGAGGATGCAGTGGTCTACTGTAACTTCAACCAGCTGTACAAGATCGACCCGTCGTGCCTCGACATGTGGCTCAACATTCTCAAGGCGGTGCCTAACAGCGTGCTCTGGCTACTCCGCTTCCCAGCCGTCGGCGAATCCAACGTGACGCAGTACGCAGCCAACGCCGGCATCGGATCTGATCGCATCATCTTCAGCCCTGTGGCACCGAAGGTGTGTTACAGCAGCAGGTTTAACAGCTATGATGTGATAAAGGTATAGAGTGTGCTATGCCACATGAGCTGTGTTGAAGTAGTTATCTCTCTTTCTTAGGCGTTGAGCTTGTAGGTGGATAAACCACTTCCAAGATGCATTCTAGTGCAACCCCAGACAGAGCATCATTGGCTTTTGACTCATAATAAATTATACTGCTAACTGACTGAATCATGTATAAGTTATCTAGCGGAGGTGAACCTGTAATGTTGCATGACCAACGCCCAACTATCATGCTACATGATGTGTGATTCGATAACGTCACGCATGCGAAAGTGAAAACAAATAATTAGCCAATCTGTTTATTTTTCAGAGCAAGGTAAGATATTTGAGCAGCAAGTTTTTGCAACATGTGATATATGTTATTACAGCCCGCGTAGCGAGGATGTGTAGGTTTCGCCTTGTGTGCGTATATGTGTGTGTGTCTGTCAGGGTGCCAAAACCTGATAATTTCATCACTACATCACATTTTGCATTCACCTGGAGGGGGTTTGGACCCATTCAGGCATGTCTGTCTGTCCGTTTGTCCGTCCAGGCCCGGGTGTCTGTCCGGGCTTTTTGCCCCCTCCCTCGCCTACCCTGACCTCCTACCTACCCATACCTGGCGGCGGTGGGCTGTGCGATCCAGCCTTGAGCTGATTCTAGTGTTACATGTGGATAGAGTAGTTGACTGAGAGGAGCATGGTGTGTGTGTGTGTGTGTGTGTCTGGTAGGAGGAGCACGTACGTCGTGGTCAGCTGGCCGACGTCTGTCTTGACACTCCCATCTGTAATGGACACACAACAGGCATGGACGTGCTCTGGGCCGGCACTCCAATGGTCACTCTGCCCGGTCTGTTGATATATGGATGTCGTCGGCAGTATTTTTGTCGTTATTTTTTCATTCTTACGATATATGATGTGGAGACATGTTAGGTAACACCCTTCAGGTAAACTCTGGTGTCGTCTCATGAGACTGAATGCAGTATTTGCCGTCTGCCAGAGTACATGTCCGTCACACTCCAGTTGTTGACTCGTCTGCTAGTTACAGTTATTGTTTAGTGTTTGTCTTCACTTCAGTGCTTTCCCCGTGAAATTACACCTGTACCATTTTACCTGTATCATCTGCTGGTTGCCATGGCAACAAACGCCTTCGTGGGTTGTGTGTGGTCTGTAGTTTTTTCCATGACAGTTTGGGTACGGAGGCAGAGTAACTAGTGCCACGCGGTCAGACAGCTGCATGAGATGTTGCAGATAGTCTTGTTACAGTGGCTACAGTTCTTACCTTTACAGTATTACTAAGCAGCGTCACATATTTAGTGTAAGCGGTCTCTAATTACAGGTCGACTTCATTGTAGTTAATGTCCGTCCATCTGTTGGTAACGAGTGTGTATTGTGTAAAAATGGCAGAGGTAATTGAGATGCTGTTTGTGTGATGGGTTGAGTGCACCCAGGGAACTGCGTATTAAATGGGGATCCAGATCCCCATGGTAGGGGCAGTTTTTTGGAGAAATGATAAGCCACAATGTACGTATAGAGAGAATGCAGCATCGGCCGTGAACAGCATCCCAAGTTACTTTGTGATATCTCGTGTCGTCTGAGTTCAAACATAAGCTGCGGTCCCAGCAGTTGGCCTGATGGTATTTCCTAGTGAGTTAATCCACAGTACAGTTCTTTTAAAACATTTAATTGATACTTCTCGGATTTGTTGAGCCACGTGTTGGGTTGGCGGTTTATTATATTGCGTTTATATTCCTCATTATGTTGATTTAGCTGTGGTGTAAATGGGATACTGGTACTTCAGATTACTTCACCCCTGGTAGGGGAACAAACGATTCTGATCATCATGTTTGTATTTCTGTCTGTCTGTCTGTTTCATATCTTACAAACTGCACCACATTCTCAATGCATGTTGCCTGTGGTCCTTCAGCGACGACGGCATTGTGATGGATAACATATTTCCAGTTTTGTGTGTGAGCATTAGGTTTCGACATAATGGGTATTGGGTAGTACCGTAGTGGTATCAGCTGGAACACATGCATGCAAATCATCCACACTTTGCTTCAGAAGTTCACTCAGATAGCCATGCCGGCACCTCATCACTTATTTTTACAGGTAGGATGCTGTGATGCCTAAAAGGTAGTGTCAATGAAGTCGTGAATTCGACATATACTCCAGGTGAGTCACCAGGTGGAAGCACCTGTCAGTGATTGCTTTGTGCTGCAGGTGAAACACTGGCGTCGCGTGTGGCCTCGTCTCAACTGATGACGCTCGGCTGCTCAGAACTAGTCGCCAAGACAAGGCACGACTACGAACAGATCGCCAGCCGTCTCGGCAACGACCGAGAATAGTAACTACATCTTGTGTGATGAGTAGCGCACTAGTCAGTAGGCATTAGCTAGTTACGTAATACTCTTTCTAAGGCATAAAATCTACACTGTTGTTAAAAAACGGACCTTCGACTGTTATATTTTCAAATAACTGCAACAAATATTAGTCAGTATTAATAATTTTTGGTAAAGTGAAGAGTCAGTCTTTAGGTGTGTAGTTGATGAGTTTTGATGAAACTGGGTACCAGCTTACTGCATTTCCAAGACAGTTCATCTACGGCGAACAACGCTAATCAAGGAAATAAGACTGTGTAGTGAGAATCAGTTTATTTTTTAAAAATATGTACGAGTTTAAAGGTTTTTTTAATTTTTCCAATGATAGCCTTGATCTTGCAATTCTTTTTATAGTTGTTAGTATTTACATGATTCTAGCTTCAACTTTCTGGCACGGAATAGCCTAGAATGTGCCGTTAAGAGAC
>Ga0209366_1000417_pt1 | contig 9988 bp, 6 predicted proteins | sample WorMetmaBAHAMAS2_FD_187391 | JGI IMG/M metagenome (GOLD analysis project Ga0209366, IMG submission 187391) | Marine gutless worms symbiont microbial communities from Max Planck institute for Marine Microbiology, Germany - Inanidrilus... | ecosystem: Host-associated > Annelida > Digestive system >...
AACAGTCAGTAACCATGAGGTAGCTTAAGGGTGTCACGTTACTCACGCCAGTAAGTAGGCTGGTTGAGTGACGGTGATACAGTAGCAGATTGAGTCACATTTTGGAAACATTCGATGCATTCCCTCAATTGCGGAGACCCGTGACGACAATATTAAGTTTGTCTACTACACAGGTTTATTTTGTGCGGCACTTGCTTTCCACAATTTCTTGTTTTTGTGCTTAACACATTAGAAGGACTTGCTATCTATATCTTTAAATGTTTACTTACACTAAAAAGGAGAATTTCATAATCAACACATAAGAATACAGCATCAAACAACAGGAGTGTTGTAATGTGAATCTCATCAACGTATCTGCCTGAAAGCAGCAAACCACGGATAAACTGAAAGCTAAATGTTGCAATCAGCATGTTGAAGAAAGTTTTGAAGTGTAGACATACAGATGAAGAGTAGAAGAATATGCATCTGTGGTGTTTGTTCTCCCCTTGCATAACAACTCGTAGAAGCTAAAGTTGTAAGTTTGATCTGGAACAACTAGTTATCTTTGAATAAATGTAATTGCCAGACATTCATACAAAGTAATGCACATATCTTTCTACAGACAGTAACCATGAGGCAGCTTAAGGGTGTCACATTACTCATGCCAGTAAGTAGGCTGGTTGAGTGACGGTAACACAGTAGTAGCTTGACTCACACAGTTTAGAAACATTTGATGCATTTCTTCAATTACGGAGACCTATGACGACAATATCAAGTTTGTCCACTACACAGATTTACTTTTGTGCAGCGGTTGCACAATCTCTTGTTTGTCTGCCTAACACATTAGAAGAACTTACTATGTATGTCTTTAAATGTTAACTTATACTGAAAAGGAGACATTTCATAACCGACACATAAGAATACAGTATCAAACAACAGTAGTGGTTGTGAAGTGGATCTCATCTACATATTTGCCTCAAGCAGCAAACATAGATAAACTGGAAGCCAGACATTGTAATTTGCAGGGTTAAGAACTGCACGTTTAGGAAAGTTTTGAAGTGCAGACGTACAGATGAAGACTATGCATGGGTGGTGTTTGTTCTTCCCTTGCATTACAACTGAATAAGCTTACGTTTTAAGTTTGAACTGGCCAAACAAATGATCTGTGAATAAGTGTAATTACCAGACATTGATGTGGAGAAATGCACATATCATTCAACAGTCAGTAACCATGAGTTATAGCTTAAGGGTGTCACGTTACTCACACCAGTAAGTAGGCTGGTTGAGTGACGGTGATACAGTAGCAGCTTGAGTCACAGTTTGGAAACATTTGATGAATTCCCTCAATTGTGGAGACCCATGACAACAATTTTAAGTTTGTCTACTACACAGGCTTATTTTGTGCAGGACTTGCTTTCGACAATCTCTTGTTTTTCTGCTTATCACATTGGAAGGACTTGCTATGTATGTCTTTAAATGTTTACTTACACTGAAATGGAAAATTCATAACCGACACATAAGAATACAGCATCAAACAACAGGAGTGGTCGTGGAGTGGGTCTCATCAACATATCTGCCTGAAAGCAGCAAACCACGGATACACTGGAAGCCAGACACTAATCAGCAGGGCTAAGAATTGCATGATGAAGAAAGTTTTAAAGTGTGGACATACAGATGAAGAGTATGCATGGGTGGTGTTTGTTCCCCTTGCATTACAACTCGTATAAGTTAACGTTGTAAGTTTGAACTGGACAGACTATTCATCTGTGAATGAGTTTAATTACCATACATAATTGATGTTCTCTTTAAGAATAAAAAATGTGTCAAGTAATCATGAGATAGCTTAAGGGTGTTACGTTACTCGTGCCAGTAAGTAGGCTGGTTGAGTGATGATGACACAGTAGCAGTTGATTGGTGTAGAGTTTGCAAGCAGTCAATGGATGTACTTCAGTAACAATAGTTGTAGAGATCAGTGCTAACAATGACATGTAACTACTACATTGACTTGCTTTCCTGTGGCAGTTGCCGTATATATGTATAATGAAATACACGTCACTTGACAGTAACTGCCATCATATTTTGGTACCATAGTGGATGAGTATTGAAATTCAGTACTACTGGAAACATGACTGTTGACTAGACAATTCAATAATTGCCACAAAGTTTTGTCATCATCCTAGCATAGATAGAAACAATCAGTGTGCATCACGAACAGTAGTTTGAAAAGGTATAGGAAGATCATCTGGACAACATAATCAATGTTCTCTTTAACGATGAGCAATGTGTCGAGTAACCATGAGGTAGCTTAAGGATGTCACGTTACTCACAAGAGTAAGTAGGCTGGTTGAGTGACAATGACACAGAAACAGCTCGGGCGATACAGCTTGATAGCATATGCATAAATTGTAGAGGTATGTGCTAACAGTGTCAAGTTTGACTGTTATATAGCTATGCTTTTTGTGGAGTTGCTTGCCAGATTGTCTTTTGCTGTCAGTGTGTGAACTGCTAGGCGTTAATATGGAGAAATGCATATATCACTCAATAGCAGTTATCTTCATCTGTTGACAGAGAATGAGTATAGAAATTCAGTTCAACTGGAGACATCACTATAGTCTAGATGATGCAATAATTGCTACAGACTGTGGTCAACATTCTTGTAGAGAAAGAAACTATCAGTCCAAATAATGAACAGCAGTTTAAGGAGGTAGAGGAAAATGAAGTGGACAGCATAATTGTCATTATCGTTGATGATGATGAATGCTTCGAGGAACGATGAGGATGTCCCATTATTCATGCCAGTTGGTTGAGTGACCGTGACAGTAGCAGGTTGAGTAACATTCGGAGGCATTTAGTACACGTGTTTCTTTGTTAGTTAAATTAAAAATTTCATTATTATTTATTGCCGTTAATAATTAATATATTATTATTTGTTGATTACTTCCAGTACATTTAATTACTTATTTGCTACTTACTTATCATTACTTACTTACTTATTTACTCAATATAGTCTATTACATGCAGAGATGTAAACAAGACATTTTTCCATACTAAGACCAAGACTTTTGCATGATGTTCTAACATCATCATTTTGTCAAGAACAGTGCACCAAACTAATCAATGTGTGGTAATGTAGCAAAATCATTAAATCAATAACACCAGCAGACAGTCAAATGTGTAAATTATAAAGCAGTTCTTTTCAGTAAGTACATATAAACTAAACGGTGATTCATAATTACTGGAATCCTTGGTTTTTAATGTGTAGCTTTTGATGAAACAGACTCAAAGTGATAAAATTTAGCACATATATCTAGTAGTCAATATTGTTCCGTTAGCAAAATACATTACTGATGCAATGTATGTTTAAAGTATCTGCCTTTAGCTTTAATACATGCATGAAGACGTGTGCAACTGTCTGACTGCTTTATCAATAATGTGCTGATCCATTTTGTCCCAAACTGTCAGGATATGTGCACGCAGTTTGTCAATGTCCTTGATCCGCTTCTTGTAGACCTTCTCCTGCTTTACTAACCACACTTTGTAGTCAACTGGATTTACATCCGGGCCCTAGGAGGAATGAAATCTGGAATCTTCATTTTAAGCAGCTAACTGTCTCATGAGCCCTATGACGTGACGTCACGTTACCAGATATTGCACAGTAACATGACGTAATGTAACGTGGACAAATTCAGCACTGTTTCATACAGCATCATCTCAGGCTTAACCATGCCAAGTTTTAGCCACAAATGTGGCCAAGTGACAACGATAATCCACTTTACATACCGGTTCCCGTAATTATGAATCACCGTGTACACAGTTTTATTTCTGAGAATAAACACTGATGGTCAAATTTCATTATAGATGTCACTTTACTTCAGTTCTTCGTCGCTTGCACTGGCTGCCGGTGAAACAGTGTGTGGACTACAAGCTGGCCACGCTCGTTTATAAATCGCTGCGTGGCCAAGCTCCATCCTACCTGGTTGAGGACTGCCAGCTGATTTCAGATTCCGGACGCCGCACGCTTCGCTCAGCTGACGGCAACCTCTTCACTGTGCCACGAACACACACTAGATTGCGAGATAGGAGTTTTTCTGCTGCAGGCCCGAGAATCTGGAACAATCTCCCTGCTTAATTGCGACAACCTGACATTGAGTTTGAACACTTTAAACGTCTTTTAAAGGCATTTCTGTTTTAGCGAGACTGCGGCGCATTAGTGACTTTTTGATTATAATGCGCCGTGTATAAGTTTAATTACTTACTTACTTACTTACTTTGAGTTTTGGACGTAATTTTTCTTTCTTCCCAATTTAGTCTTTCATCATTAGATAACATATTTTCATTTGTGCAGATTTTGCAAACATAAGTTTAAAATTAAATGCAGGAATAACAGTAGCTGTCATTTCTTGACACACTAAAGTCAGTATTGCATAGCTGCCACAACAGCATTGCAATAAGTGCTGTAGCAAACTAATAATGTTGCATGCAAACGCTAGACTTACAATAAATTGTTGAAACATAAATAAAAATTAACGTTTGAAAGTTGCAAATATAAGTTATAATGATGTTTGTATTACCATTTATCAGTGTCTTGCAAATGTCACTTCCCTATCAATACGAAAATAAAGACCAAGATTTTCTATTCTCTAATATTAAGACAAAGACCAAAAGACCAAGACTGAAATCACCTTTCTTGTTCTTAACGATTCTTGAGGCCAAGACCCAAAGTCTCCAGACTATATCTTGGATTAAAGGTATGGTTTGTGGTCCACGACAGAATCATAATTTATTTTGCATTTTTATTTTTTACATAAATAAAAGTACTACTGCCAATGACCAGTAATGCACTCAGTCTTTAATTTTGATACCATAAAAGTACTTTATTTTAAATATAAATGCAAAAAATGTAAATTGATGCGTGTCAGATGGCGAGTGCCGGGAGACTGTGTGACAATGTTTGACGGCAAAAAAGCATTATGTGAAGGGGTATTCACAGTTATGACAGTCATAAAATTTTTAGCTTACATCTAATTATATTGGGATTAGAAATAAGTGGAATGTAATTAGAAAGAGTGGGTTTTATACATAGACGACATGTCAGAGCATTTGAGCAGCTGATTTTCAGTTCATGCACAGCTCACGTGCTTTAGTAATGGCAGCAAAGTAGATGACATATCAATGCATGATATATTAGGTTTACATCATTTACTAATTTGCCTTCCATATAGTTGGGGATCATGGCATTACACATGTTTATCGTAGTTTTTGGGCAACGTGCTGCTAAGTGCACCATGACAGATGGTCTTAGCTGCACAACAGAGTGCCATTACAAAGAATATTTTTTTTTTAAATTCCTAAAAATATTCCTTGTAATGGCACCCTTCTGCCGTGGAGTTTGCAAGTGTTTTAGGTAAAGAATCAGACACGTGATACAGCTTTGAAAGACGCAGAATGTTGTCACCTGGAAATAAATGCGGACAGCATCACATGCACAACATTATGGTGTCGTCATGGTCGCACTGTGAGTTAATCTAAATACTGTTTTGTCAGTGTGATATAGTCTTGAAAAGTAGATTGCAAGATTTTTACTTCCAGACAGTTTGTAAAATATGACTGTTCCTGTACATTATTGAAAGTAATATGCCATTGACAATACCAAATTGTCCCACAAAAATGAGAACACCATAGCAAGTAATTTTATGTTGATGTTCTAGTTTAGCACAAAATTGCAGTCACAGCAATAAGCTGTAAAGCTTTGACAGTGTGGCAATGCCAAACTATTAGCAAAAACAACACAAGACATAACCTGGAGTGGAAATTATGCATATAATAGAGGCCAGTAATGAACACCACAAGTAAATAAGTGAGTACTAGTAGATAGATTATTATATTAAAAATGGCATGTTGTATGTTGTTATAATGAGATACGCAATACAAAAATACAATTTACAGCACAAGTTATAGCATCTATGCAAGTAATAATAGACTATTTACATGTAGACCATTGCATTTTATAATGTAACTTGACAATTGCTTCTCCAGAACTGTTGAGATTAACCATACAGCATGTTGTAAAGTTTCTTGCATAAATTTACCACAACATCATTACAGCAGTGTACACAATTTTCACAACATTGCAGACCATGCAGTTATGTGTTTGCAGGTACAGCATGGAATTCAAAGTACTGTCATCAGCTCATAGTTCAAGCGTGTTCTTCAGTGCAGCAAGTGTCATCATGTGGCTACAGCTGTCTTGTTTGGGTAAATAAATTTAGCAACCTGTTTTTTAGATTGATATGGTACAAGCCTCTACTAATGGCCCAAACATTTGTAAACAGCACAAATTATTGCTTTCAACACATGTTGGTAGTAGTTAACGTTGTTTGGTTTTGTGCATATCTTGTTGTACTGATGGATCTTCTTAGCTGTCTTACTTTGTGCACTGAAAGCATTTGTTTGCTGTATTGGCAGTTTTATGGTTTTCATGTCCTCAGTAAAACTGATATTTGAGTGAATACTGTGTAATATTTTCCAGTAGCCTATATTTGTTTGCTGTTGCTCTGTCCTTGTACAGATATCCAAATATATACAAAAGTGACGTCAGATTCTCCTGGCTGAAGCATCCGAAACCAGCACAGCCGAAGACTTTGCAAACTGTGTCAGATCACTTTGCATCAGCTTGGACTGATTATTGGTATGAACATATACTGGGTTCAGTACACTTACATGGGGAACTGCTGAGAGTAAAGTAAAACATGCCAAAACAGTTCAATAGATGGGGTTCAACTAGGATAATATATTTCATTAGTGCAGATTTTGCAAATGTAAGTTTAAAATTAAATGCAGGAATAACTGTAGCTGTCATCTATTGCCACACTAAAGTCAATATTGCCTAGCTGCCACAAGAGAATTGCAATAAGTGCTGTAGCAAACTAATACAGTTGCATGCAAACACTAGTCTTACAATAAATTATTGAAATGTAAATAAATATTAACGTATGAAAGATGCAGTTATAGTGAGGTTTGTATTACCATTTATCAATGTCTTGCTAATGTCACTTTCCTATCAATGCAAAAATAAAAACCAAGACTTTCGATTCTCCAATATTAAGACCAAGACAAAAAGAACAAAAGTGAAACCACCTTTCTTGTTCTCAACGATTCTTGAGGCAAAGACACAAAGTCTCCAGACTATGTCTTGGATTAAAGGTATGGTTTGTGGTCCATGAACTGTTAATACAGTAACATAAATTATGTTTGCATTTTTACTTTTTACATAAATAAAAGTAAACACTGCCAATGGCCAGAAATGCACTTATTCTTTAATTTTGATATACCATAAATGTAGTTGTATTTTAAATGTAAATGCAAAAAATGTAAACTAATGCATGTCAGATGGCGATTGCCGGGAGACGGTGTGAAAATGTTTGATGGCAAAAAAGTATTACATGAAATGATATTCACAGTTATGACAGTCATAAAATTTTTAGCTCACACCTAATTATACTGGGATTAGAAACAAGTAGAATGTAATCAGAAAGAATGACTTTTATACATAGATGACATGTCAGAGCATTTGAACAGCTAATTTTCAGTTCATGCACAGCTCACGTGCTTTAATAATGGCAGCAAAGATGACGTACCAATGCATGATGTAGTAGGTTTACATCATTTACTGCTTTGCCTTTCCACACAGATGGGGATCATGGCATTACACGTGTTTATCGTAGTCCTTGGGCAACGTGCTGCTAAGTGCACCATGACAGGTGATCTTAGCTGCACGAAAGAACAGTGCCATTACACTGAATATTTTATGATATTCCTAAAAAAATATTCATTGTAATGGCACTGTTCTGCCATGGAGTTTGCAAGTGTTTTAGATAAAGAATCAGACACGTGATGCCACTTTGAAAGATGTACAATGTTATCACCTGGAGATATATGCGGACACCATCATGTGCACTACAATATGTTCTCTTCATGGTCACACTGTGAGTTAATCTGACTATTGTTTTGTCAGTATGATATAGACTTGGAAAGTAGATTGCAAGATTTTTACTTCCGGGCAGTTTGTAAAATATCGCTATTCATATACGTTATTGGAAGTAGTATGCCATTGACAATACGAAATTGTCCTACAAAAATGAGAACACCATAGCAAGTAATTGCATACTGATGTTCTAGTTTGACACAAAATTCCATACACAACAATAAGCTGTAAAGCATTGACAGTGTAGCAATGCCAAACCATTACCAAAAACAACACAAGACATAACCTGGAGTGAAAACTATGCATATAATAGAGGCCAGTGATGAACACCACAAGTAAATAAGTGAGAACTGGTAGATAGATTATTATATGAAAAACAGCATGTTGTATGTTGTTATAATGAGATAAATAATACATCAAAAATACAATATACAGCACAAGTTATAGCATCTATGCAAGTAATAATAGACCATTTACATGTAGACCACTGCATTTAAAAATGTAACTTGACAATTGCTTCTCTAGAACTGTTGAGATTAGCTACTCAGCATGTTGTAAAGTTGCTTGCATAAATTTACCATAATATCATTACAGCAGTGTACATAATTTTCAAAACATTACAGACCATGCAGTTATGTGTTTGCAGGTGCAGCATGGAACTCAAAACACTCTCATCAACTCATAATGCAAGCGTATTCTTCAGTGCAGCAAGTGTCGCCATGTGTCGTTACAGCTGTCTTGTTTGGGTAAATAAATTTAGCAACCTGTTTGTCAGATTTATACAGTACAAGCCTCTGTTAATGGCCCAAACATTTGTAAACAGCACAAATTATTGCTTTCAACATAACATGTTGGTAGTAGTTAACGTTGTTTGGTTTTGTGCATACCTTGTTGTACTGATGGATTTTCTTTGCCGTCTTACTTTGTTCACTTAATGCATTTGCTTGCTGTATTGGCAGTTTTGTGGTTTTTATTTCCTCAGTAAAACTGATATTTGAGTGAATACCATATAGTATTTTCCAGTAGCCTATATTTGTTTACTGTTGCTCTGTCCTTCTACAGATATCAAAATATATCCAAAAGTGACGTCAGGTGCTTCTGGCTGAAGCATCCGAAACCAGCACAGCCAAAGACTATGCAAACTGTGTCAGATCTCTTTGCATCACCTTGGACCGATTATTGGTATAAACATATACTGGGTTTAGTACACTTAGATGGGGAACTGGTTAGAGTAAAGTAAAATATGCCAAAACAGTTCAATAGATGAGGTTCAACTAGCTAGTATTTCTCATATGACTACCAAAATAGATAAAGATGGATGGACATGTTGTTACATACTGAAGTAAAGTGTTTATATTACATAAATGTCAATGTGTCTATGCATGGATTGAGCTGCCATAGTCACCAACAGTAAGATTGTAAGTGAACGGAGATAAAAACGTGCTTAAATGGTTAGACTGGAATAGCAGGTAAACACAATTTAATCATTAATAGATAGCTTAGGTGATTTCACTCACTTAACTTGTGCATATTTATTTTGAACAGGTATATGGCTACATAACTCTGGCATTCTAGCTGCTCCACCAGATAGCATAGTAGTACATGCTCCTGCAGTATTGGCTCATGATACTGAGTGCTCAGCTACGTCAACTCTGTACCTGCTGGAGATCAAGTATCCATATACACATCAACACTGCACTGTTCTTGAAGCTGCAATAGACACGGATTTCTTTGTTGGTAATTATAACATCAAGTTTTACTTATTGAACAATAAATCATGCATTGTACACATCTAATTTTGGTACTTAAGTAGTGGTCCACTGTTTGAACAGAGGAGAATATATTTGACAAATATTTCACATTTTGTCTTACAAACTGTGAATTTTTACAGAAAATAGGTGATGATTTAAACTGGTCTTTGTTGTTTTATCTAAATATAAATTAGTAATACGCTTTTTCGGAAGTTGATTTTGTTGTAGGGTGACAGTATTGCATTTCATAAAATGCATATATATATATATATAT
>Ga0209366_1000418_pt1 | contig 9986 bp, 4 predicted proteins | sample WorMetmaBAHAMAS2_FD_187391 | JGI IMG/M metagenome (GOLD analysis project Ga0209366, IMG submission 187391) | Marine gutless worms symbiont microbial communities from Max Planck institute for Marine Microbiology, Germany - Inanidrilus... | ecosystem: Host-associated > Annelida > Digestive system >...
CCAAATAAGGCTGCAAAGTTTTAAATTTAATAGGCTCATATAAGGATTCACGGTCAAACTTTGGACCATGTGTTAAGAGGCGCGACTCTATACAGCTTGGTATTCTAGTTTTCTCAACAGCGGGTGTTATCGTGTAATGTGCACGTTTTTATTGCTATTTTTCTAGACTTAGATAACTTGAGCAGGTCAATTGAGTAATTTTATTTCGCGTAAACCGGCCGAGTCAGTACCTAGTCCAGTACCGACGAATGGTGATAAAATATGCCACGTTTCCTGCAGACAATGGTGGTAATCTGTTAGTAATCCAATCCTGCAGTTGATAATGATGGGTCAACATCAAAGGAGACGTGCGACTTACACTAATTTACCAGTACTGATGGACTGGTGACGATCTGCAAAATAATCTGCAAAGCGACGTTACATCGGCCTCGTCGCTGTCGGTGTTCCATAACAGGCTGAAGACATACCTGTCCACCGCTGCTACAAAACTGTTTGACTTAAAATGACATTTCCCATTACTAGTCACTATCCCCCCAGAACAGTGTTGCTTGCAATAGTTTTAACTCTTTAGGCCACTTTAAAAATGTCTGTGATGATGATGATGATGAAAAATAGACCGGCGCCAAGTTAATTTACCGTGGAGCAGATGCATTCCAGAATTATTACCAAGATTGGTTCTAACTATGCATTTTTCCAACACATCTGCATTGGCAGCTTTGATTATCCTCAGAGTGATAGTACCACAGTATTAGCTGGGGCCTTGCATGTGTAACAACTTTACAAGCGTGTGTTGCACGAATTAAGCTGGTTTTGGCGTACAGGCTTCTCACAACTAATCCCACATTGTATTTAAGGAGATTAAGATATTTTTATAAAGGAGTATAGTTCCCGCCGGAATTTTGTTCTGAACTCCTGACTTACAAAAATTTCTCGGCAACACATTTGCCGTCACAAATTGTTATCAACAGTGGACCGACAGCCATTGCTTGTTTTTCACACTCGGCATCCTTCTTTGTGCACCGTGTGATTTAGGACAAAGCACCGCATCATGCACGTCCGTCCATGACAGCTAAGAGTTGTTTTCTTCCGACGTTTGGTTTGAACCTTTCTGGGAGAGATCTGCTGTTAGCACATTCATTCACTTGGTGGCAGCACTGACCAGCTGCAGTTTTAGTGCATATTGGTCTGTAATACCACAGTCCTACGAGTTCTGCTTTACGTCTCTAGAGCATCACAGCGGTGACAGGAGTCAGGCATAGAATCTGACATTCTGTTTCTCCGTGCAAATGTCGAGTCTTGTCGCGGTGTCGTTCTTACGTGGAATATGTGCTCTCTTGTCGACTTATTGTCACTGCTATCAGTGTGTCGGACAAGTGGCCTTACGTGCTTTTTCAAGTCACAAGAATGCAGCAGTCATTATCGCTCCACAAGCGCTGTTATTCACGTGTAGTTGTGTGATATTAGTCGGTGATTACTAACAGAGTTTCTCTCCCTGACTGATTACTTCAGAAGTATGTGCTTCTGGAATTTGCAAGCATCAAGTTTCCGTACGTCGCTGGTTCTGTACTGTCATTGTGATCTCAACTGAGTTTTACCGGTGCTGTAATTTTTTGTTATCGTAAATTTCCTGGTATCATATTCCATCCCATTCTAGTTCCTCGCTGACAGCTTGATAGTGCATAGGTTTTCCAGAGGTGTATTTTTATGCTGTCATCATCCATATAATCCAGTTCCACCAGTAAAGCTGCATACAGACTTGTCTCTAGTCGTTATATTCAAGTGTTCTGAACATTTATGTCACACTGTTTATTTCAGTGCTATTTGTTATCATGATGCTCTTCTAGGCTGCTAATGGCCGGTCTAGCTCTTGACCAGTGCTCAGCATCTGTCTGTCTTTTGTGTTTTGGCTTCTGTCATCAATTGTGCAATTTTATAAATTGCTTTTGCTTATTTTACTTACTTAGTCAGTTGAATATCGCTTCGTGCTGCATGTGTAATTGTGGTTACACTTTTTATTTATTTAAATGAAAGAATACAAGTGCCATTGGGCCACTAACATGCTTCAACAATGAAACAATGACAGTACAGCAATTCCAAGATAAGCATAAATAATTAATAAAAACATCAACACAAAAATAGTATGCTGTTCATGAATCAATGAAGTATGTTATCGTCAGTTGAGTAAAATCCATCGTGAAAAATTTGGCAGCTTGTGGCACTAATCGGTCTTTTTGTGTATCTCACACTAAAACAGTCTTAATACTGTGAGATCATAGCACTGGTGTGCATAGCATCTTTCCACCAAATGTTGCCATTATTTTTTGTGGCTACTTGCGGAGGCTGAGTTGACTTGGGTTGCTGGTTACATGACACGATGGTTTATTCATCTGCAGAGAGTTAACAGATTCCTATACTTAATGCACCCAAGTCAGAGTAATTTGATACCAGTGCGTTCTCACTGAGTCAAAAAGCTGATGCTAAATCTTGTAACAATGGACGTTTGTCGGCCCTCCATTGAAGCGATGCCGGGTAACGACATTGGTCGATGTGAAAACTGAGTCACATAGTGGGTAACAGACTTCACTGGAGAAGCCGACATGTACTGTTTACTGGAGTCACATGTCCATTGTGATATTGCATTTTTGTTGCTGCTGTCAGATTATTATGCTACCGTCCCACTCTCAGTTACCCACTATCTCTGTTTCTGCGTCTTCCGTAGTAGTCTGCCCCCAAGAGGGTTGTGAAGTATTGTGATGAGCATGTGTCTGTCTGTCTGTCTGCTTGAATATCTCAGAAACCACAAGGCATAACTTCTCAAAACTTGTGTGCAGGTTACCTATGACCATTGCTCAGTGTCATCATTATGATACGTTATGTATTTCCATGTGCTGTCAGTGGTTTGACGCTGTTGGGCGGCAGGAAGGGAATCATGCCTGTAAAAAAACTGAGTAGTGACTGTGGGTTGTTGGTGTGATTAATTGTCTGGGGTGAAGTGCGGACTTGTTTGTGATCCAGCTGATGTCACTGCCACTCACTGTCTCTTGCTTCAGTAAAATGTAGATTGATTTTATTTCTCTGGTACCAGTTCACCCAGGTAGTTTCGGATAAAGGGTCGTTAAACATGTGAGTGTGCATGTGTGTGTGCGTTTCCATGGATGTTGTCATGTTTTCATGTAATGAGTCCTGTGGTTGTCGGCATGCTGAAGTCAGTAGGTGTCAGAGATGAATGTGGGCATTTCCAGTCATCGGAGCAGTATGTTTGACTTCCTGTTAGTGTTCGGTAGTGACCTCAGGTCTAGGTGTAGCAGTGATGTGCTGATGGCATTGTTGAGGATGAATTGTGTGTCATTCATTCACTACTAGTCAACGCCGGTGTTGTTATGAATGTTACAGGAATCACCGGCATCGTGCCCTGTTGCCCTCCGTCCCGCCACTTGTTGCATTTCACCACTGTAACATGCCCACATGTTCCCTGTGAGTTTATGCTTGGTCACATAGTCACATAGGCCTTACGAGTCCGTATAATCCGCAGTGATATGACAGTCTTCTCGGGTTCATTCTACTCAGTAGGCCTGTCATGTTTATCATGCCCCCGCCACCAAAGTGGGGCAATACGCGAAGCTGCTATCCATCCGTTTGTCTGTTTATCCCATCACATAGCTCAAAAACAATGTCTGTGTGACTTACGCCGCCACTGTTGTGACTTGACAGTTCTTGCCGCGTTGTCCAGTCTCTACGACAGATTCCGCCCTTTTGTCACTGCCACATTCCATGGTGTTCCTAGCTCTGTTTCTTATCATCAGTTTGACTATTTTGTTCTCATCTCGGTGGCAGGTCAGTTGTGCCACCTGCCCCAAGGCTTTGTTGTGTCATCAATATTCATGAGTAAGTGACGGCACACGATCATCAGCACACGGACGATGGAAAGAGTTTCCACTGATCATCGTAAGTATCGCAACAATGCTGCGTGCTAAATGTGTTAAATTTCAGTAGTTGTATTGCATATTGTAATATAATTATGCCTGGTAGTGATTATATAAGTTGCTTACCACTTAATCGGATATCTAAGTGATATGTAAAATCGCATAAAGACTACAGTTAAAAATCAACAGGACATTTTTCTAAGTTTTGGAACATGTGTTTTTTACGTCATTTATCTCGTTAAATGACAAATGTCACACCACAGTTGTTACTGTCATTAGTTCTCTCGTACATTTAGTTAGAACAAAATGATCAGTTATTATGCTTTAAACTGATTACTACGCATATTTTAGATGATTTACTAGTCATTAAGTGATACTTGCAGTTGTCGTGTTACTTAGGCCACATTAAATTTCTTCTGTCAACTCACTTAGATTGAAAATTAGTCACTAAAATCGCAGCCGTAGATATAACTGCTTATAAGACGTGTCAGAGGACTGTTGTCATATTTGATTTATTGCAGGTGCATTGCTGATTAACTGGATGACATGATGGTTATTTATGATGCATATTTATTAACGTTTGTGTCTGTCTGTCTGTCTGTAGAGTCTATCTGTTTCCGTGTAATTATGGCACACGTTACACACCTAGACAACAACTACAGCTTGTATGGCATTATGGTCACTGTCACTATGTTCCACACATCCAGTCTGATATTTCTTCTCTGTTATTTCATGAATCATTATTGATGCAATGTCCCTCAATGACTTCACTACCGTTAGATGTAGGGCCTACCGCGTACATTGTCGTTGTTTCGTAACAGTGACGTGCATTTGTTGCACTGTCAAGTCCCGGTGCTCGTTGCATTGCTGTCACCTCAGATGTGAGGAGCCCTGTTGTACCTGCTGGTGAATGTCACTGCTGGTTTCTGAGTCTTCATGATTATGCCTGTCCTATGTGGCTTTCTAAAACGTCTCTGTTGCTCTCTTACTTTCTGTCTAGCCCAACTTGGTTACAAATAGTACTCATAATGATGTAATATCCACGCCAGTGTTTGTGATGATCCCATGTTGAGTGAGTTTTCCCACCTAATTTGCCGAATGCACACTGAGCGCCAAATGGTTGCTAAGTGTTGGTCAGACCCTAACTACTTGTGATGCGTGTAAGTTGCTGCAGTCCACATCCACAGTTGCCATTTATTATTATTACTCGAATTGGCATCTGAAACACATTTCACCATGCTGTGGTGGGCAGAAGACTGAGTTAGCCTCGGCATTGCAGTACATGTGTTCAGACTGTGTTGAAGGCTGGCAGTGATCAGCATCCACAGTGATGCTCGATTCAGTCATCTCCTCCACCACATTCAGCTGTGTTACCAGGAGACCACTATGACCTGTCATGTGGAGATTGTTCGGTCTCATCTTCGGCCTTATACCCTGTCCCACTTTCACCACTGATTTTAGCTTTCAGTTTGCTTTGGTGTTTTTTTGCCGATATGTTTAAACTGTGAAGTATTAAATGAAATGCAAACTACAATCTCGACACATAAATTAGTTGAATGTGTACGATCAGGAATAGAAACACTGGCGTTCAATGTTTCCACATTTTTGTCCAGTGCTCTCCACTGCTTCTCAATTCACAGAATGACCACTTAGCACACTCATACTATGGTCGGGTTGCACCATCCATACTTAACAACTAACAAGTAGTCCTTAAATCTCCATTGAAATGCATGGAGATTTAAGGACTACTTAAGTTAAGTATGGATGGTGCAACCGGACCTATGAATTTTATAAATCCAGTTTCACAACTAGTCAGGTTGTTGATAAATGTCGCCTCTGATTTTTTTTCATTGGTAATTGGATGTCTACTGGGCAGTCTTTACTGTCAAAACTAACGAATTATAACGAGTGCATCCACCAGTCGCATCTATATCCACTTAGTTGTTCTTCTGTTCTATGGCATTTTTCAAAATCCATGCTAGTTTGTTATAGTTGATATCAGAATGAGTCAAGTATATTGCCTCTTTTTTTGATACAGTCGTCTTACTGGAAACAGCTTGTGTGTAAATGTGGTAATGCAATGTGTTGGTCACATCGGTGACCAACTAGGGTCAGGTTTAACCTTAAAATTAACCCTTTTTGTTCCTATATGTATGATGTGAAGCTTGATTTATGTTCCAGTCATATTCATATATTGTACTTTGAATGTTTGATAATTGTATGATGTGATCTTTAAGGCACAATATCGCCATGTTTGTATTAAAGCACTGTCAATTTCCTAACAACCAACCAACCAAGTTTAACCAACCCAGCTAACGTGGCTGGACAGCTATCAGTGCCATTTATGGGCAGACTCGTTGGGCCAAGGAGTCATGTATTAGATAAAGGTACACATATAGGTTCCTCCTGGCAAATACAATTGAACAATCTGTGCTTTGTAGCGATACACATTTTTGCTACCATTCCGTAGGCACTTGTTATTTGATTGTATGGCAGTGTGTTGTTTCTAAACCCATCGCGCCAAGTAACATGAAGTGAAATCAGATGATAGGCTAGCGATCGTGTAAGATGTCGCTAGTAGAAACGGGCAGGTTGTTTCTAGTGTTTAGTATCATCGATCGTTTGTTTTGTTTTATGTCTGTAGATGAACTGTGCAGTGCGGAGTTCGAAGACACGTCATTTACGTACTGACTGTATATATTCAGTATAGTGTGACATACAGAAATCTAACATCAATAGTTGTAGTTTAAACACTGACTGTTGGTGTAGGCATAAATGTCTATACATGTCACTTAACTTAGATTTGAAACGTATTTATAGTAAGTGGTTGTTTCGTACTTTTATGGCCGATAGATGCTGAATGTGGTCTCATCGTGTAGAGTTAATCAGTCACTCTGATTCATATATATCTACAGGGTGCGCCAATAAAAAACAATCCCCTAGAAAAAATTCTGTATTTCAGCCATAGGAGTACTCATTTGAGCCAAACTTTCAGACTTTGTATGTGAGTATTCACACAACATATACAGCAGTTTTTTCAAGTGAACATACAATTGCACATTGAATATTCACGAATAATGAATCAGATTTTGCAGAGCTTTTCATCAACAGCTCAACTGTTTTAAGGATGAATATCTCACTTAGTATTTAAGCAGAGTGTTCACAATGTCACTGCCCACCAGTTGCAGCAACCCACAATTGAAATCTCTTGCAAAAAAAATGATACAATTGCCTTATTAATAAACTCGTGAAACAAATCACTTATTACGTATGGTCGACAAAAACGGTCATTCAGCTCAGCATAATGTTGGTCAGCTTTTGCATGTGTATTCGATAGTGTTCTAGCATAGCACCCCATACATGATAATCCATTGGCATATCCATATGGCACATTTGCTATTATTTTTACACCAGAATCGCAATTTCATTACTGGTTCACTTAGAAAAAATGCAGTTTAAAGTTCAAATAGTGGTAATTTTTAAACCACAGTATATATTGTAAATTGCTGCTTATGTGGCCTGAAACCTCCTCTGTAAATGTAGTAAATTTCCGTAGTTGGTGGATATCTGCTCTTAAATTTCTGTTCAACTGCTAAAAATACGGCTACAGTGCCATTTACGTAAGTTCGCCGTTCGGATCATCGGATGTCGCACTATCTCTGCATGTGATAAACGTTTGGTTGCTTATTTATAGCAACATAACAATTGCATTGCATTGTGGGATTGACGTAGAGTGAGATAATTTTTCTTTATTTTTATGTGATAAATTGCACATTTTAGATGAGGTTGTAAGTGAATAGCTATTATGATAGCTGCATAAATTATTGCTGTGTATGCCAATTTTGATTGTGGTTTTACGGTTTTGTTAGACACTAGAAAATCGACTGTTATTACCTCTGTAAATGTAGTAAATTTGGTGAAAAAATCTGTTACAGTAACTGAGATAATTAATTTTTCCTAAGGGATTGTTTTTTTATTGACGCACCCTGTATATACAGTCTGAGTCATCATTGTAGACTGACAAATTCAGTGCGGTATGTAGGCCTGTCTTATCTGAGGCTTGACAAACACAATATAATACATTGAGACTTTGTGAAACAGTTTTGAAGTTGGCATCAGCGCCGCTCAGTCAATAACATTGGGAAACATTCCCCAGACTTGTGACTGTGAAAAAATGATATGGGGTCACCATCGAGCCCTATCCTCCTTCTCCCCACCATCTGAGGGGTCTGGGAAGTATTGTAAGCTCCCCGTCACTCCAACGGGTTCGGAATGGATCCCGGCCAGTAGCTTTAAGCAGAGTAGGCCTACCCACTGGTCCTTCTAAGTCCTTGAAACTGTTAAATTCTATAGTTGCAAATTCAAGGCCTTGAAAGTACTTGAAATTGAAGGTAGTCCTCGAAAGTCTTTGAAAATTTCTGACATTTGTTTCATTGGTTTTGGAAAATTTTTATTCGGATAATGTGAAATGCTTGCTACCAGTTGGTTTATTTGGCAATCAGATCATTCAGATCATACTAAATAATTTAGTTTTCGCCGGGGCTGTGCCTGGACCTTCCTGAGGAAGTTTATGACGCTCTCCCAGATCCTGTAATTGTTGTAAAAAAAGTCTGTGAAATTTCTTGAATTCTAAAGTCACAGAAGAGAGGATACTACCCTGTGTAAGGTTTCCTTGCATTCTATAGAGATACTTAGGTGGCCTCTCCTTCAGGGTTCCCACAAACCCTCAGGTGCAAACCATTGGCTAATTGGGAGGGGGTCATGACAATAACTGCACGGTTTGAATCCCAGTCCCTGAACCGTTACAACCCTAACATTCAGTGAAAAGTTGAATCTCCCATCAGATGGTCTGGCCACAAAACTTTACATGCACAACAACGTCATTCCTACATATCTTGACCACATTAGCCTATAACATTCTTGCAGTCAAGGTCTCAATGACGTAGCCAGTATGGAGCAAATGAAGCAACTGTCCCTCCCCCTGGACTGCCCAAGACCACTTTTATGATTTATGCAAATCTGATGAGATTTTAATTGGGTAGCAAGGGGTAAGCTTGCTGCCCTGCTATGCTACTGACACAGTCTTTCGTATTTGTTGTCTTAATAAAATAAGACTATAATTGAGACCTCCGTCTTTTGGTCTTTCATAAGCTCAGGGTAGCTGGACTGCACCGGTTCAGATCACGTCGTATAAATGTCAACCGTCAACGTGATGCTGAGTAATATCACTTTTTTATGATTTTTGCTGTTTTTGATCCATGGCTGTTAAAATGCCTATTCATGCCTTCAAAATTGGGGTTTTCGGGCAATTTGATCCCATAAATGGCCTGCAGTATCAACCAAAGCCAAAAAAGGCACACCCTTGTGTGAGTCTGCGTCATTTGAGCCATCAAGCGTGAAAATGTGGTGAGCGGTCTGACCTGTAGGTGAGTTGCTTCAAAAGGGGGTATATAATTTTTTTTTTAAAATTGGTTATTCGCCTATTTGCCCAGTAGACCCCAGTGGACGGTTATCCACCAAATTTTGCACAGCTGTAGTAGTCGTGGGCGTAATCACCTGTGACAAATTTTTAGCGATATGTTAAGGGATGTGGGGGGTCAAAAATGCAGGGTTCCCATTGACTAAGCCAATGGCTGTTTTAAAACACAGGGCTGCGCAACTGCGCCGCCTGTGATTTGGTCTGCCAGCATACACGGACGTAGCCTATCTGTAGTTGGGGGAGCCGAGAATCCCATTTTGTTGGGACCAATTAAGATGTCTTTTGCCTCTAAAATTAGCAGCACGTCCGCTCTGCCGTTGGATGCCCTTGCAGTTAAACGGCGTGGAGAGTGACGATCGCCAGGTGTTGGCAACGACGTCCTCTGGACTTCCCGCCAAAATCTCCTACCCACGCGGTCAATCATCCTACGGGACCTCCCCCTGAAGGGGCAGACAGACGAGCGACGTCGACAGGTCTCGCCTCACCTAATTGGGGGATCCGCGACGCGTTGATTGGACGGCGCCATATCAGGGGACGTCGGAAGTCGGCTCCTGGTCCTTTGTGATCTGCAACTACAATTCGGT
>Ga0209366_1000422_pt1 | contig 9977 bp, 11 predicted proteins | sample WorMetmaBAHAMAS2_FD_187391 | JGI IMG/M metagenome (GOLD analysis project Ga0209366, IMG submission 187391) | Marine gutless worms symbiont microbial communities from Max Planck institute for Marine Microbiology, Germany - Inanidrilus... | ecosystem: Host-associated > Annelida > Digestive system >...
CGGTCATATGCCAAACGGAGGCGTGCAAAGCTCAATGGTGTTCCCCGACGAAAGTTCCTTTTACACCGCAAGGAATCTGAATTCAGATTTCATCACCGAGAGGGAGGAAGATCTCTCTGAGAAAATACTTACTCTAATCTGAAAGAAAATCCACTCTAAAGTTATCTAGACCCTCCGCAATATAAGGAGAAATGACAGGCCCCTGGGACGGGCCGTATTGTACCGGAAAAATAGAGTGAAACGGGGTACTAGTCTCCCGCTGGTCACGGGAAAATCACCGCGCCCAACATACCGAGATGAAACGATTCCGACAGCTGCTGGGCACAAAACCGGAAACAAGCAACACGACGGTTCCCGGCGGCACAAAAAGCCCCGCTTCCCCGTAGCGCGGACGTCTCGCCTGCAGGTAGGCATCGACAAATGGCAGGCGGGACGCCTGCACTACATCATTCAGAAGTGTCACCCTCCGCCGCGCCGCGTGTCGGACAGATATTCCCGCAGTCTCTGTTTCTCTTCGTCGTTGAGATCCGACAGGCTCGTGCGGCGGCACAGAAGCTCGACCTCGGTGGCCCTGGCCTCGGCGTTGAGGGCCTCGATGGCACCGCGCAGATCGGCCTCTCTCCCGTCTTCGGGAATACCGGCGAGCAGGGCGGGATCGGTGAGCCGGCTCAGGTAACGCCGGTCATTTTCATCCAGGCTGTCTTCCAGGTAATGGACGAGTTGGGCAGTGGTTATCTCGGGGTCGGCGGCAATCCGTTCCAGGAGCCTGGAGAGCAGCTCAATGCCGGGTTTGTCGAGCGTCTTCCAGTCGTCCGGCTCGGGTAACTGCGCGGCGAGCCGCGGATGTTGCAGCACCAGGGCAGCCGCTAGCCATTCCCGCGGTGGACGCCGGTGGAGCTCCGGCGGTCCGACACGTCTCCTCCCGGTGCCCGCGCCGGTGTCGAGTTGGTTGCGCGCCACGCCGACCAGGTTGGCAAGGCGGGTGCCCAGCATGTCGCGAAATACGCCGGGGGGGACCTTGTCCAGCAGGGGCTTGACCAATGTCGCCAAGCGGGCGCGGCCGTCCAGGCTGGACATGTCGACCTGGTCGGTGAGGCGGTCGAACAAAAAATCGGACAAAGACATCACAGTACCCAGGTGCTGCTCGAATTCGGCACGGCCCTGGCGCCGAATCAGGGTATCCGGGTCATCGCCCTCGGGCAGGCACAGGAAGCCTATCTGCTGGCGGCCCGTAGCCAGTGGCAAGGCAGTCTCCAGGACCTTCCAGGCGGCAGCGCGCCCGGCGCGGTCGCCGTCGAAGCAGAATATCAGCTCGGGTGCGGCGCGCAGAAGTAGCCGCAGGTGCTCGGCGCTAGTGGCGGTGCCCAGGGTGGCGATGGCATAGGTGATACCGAATTGCGCCAGGGCGATGACATCCAGATAACCCTCGACTACCAGCAGGCGCTCGAATCTCCGCTTGGCCTGTTGGGCCTCATATAGCCCGTAGAGCTCGCGGCCCTTGTGGAAGATGGGGGTCTCGGGTGAATTCAGATATTTGGGTTTTTCATCGCCGATCACACGGCCCCCGAAGCCGATAACTCGACCGCGGCGGTCGCGGATGGGGAACATGATCCGGTCGCGGAAGCGATCGTAGCGCCTGCCGCCCTGCTCGATCACGAGCCCACTTTGAACCAGACGCTCGCGGACCGGGGCACTGCCACCGAGGGTAGTGAGTAGAAAGTCCCATCCGGGCGGCGCGAACCCGAGCCCGAAGGTGGCGGCGATCTCCCCGGTCAGGCCGCGGCCTTTGAGGTAATCCACGGTGCGGGAGGCCTGGGGATGTCGGCGCAGCTGACGGCGATACAAGGCAGCTGCCTGGTCGAGCAGATCATAGAGGGGGCGCGGGTCCGGACCCGCACGGACCGTCTCCCCAGCGGCGGAGATCTCCATGCCGGCCTGCTGCGCCAGCTCCTCCACCGCCTCGTGGAACCCCTGGCGCTCGTACTCCATCAGAAAGCTGATGGCGCTACCGTGGGCGCCGCATCCGAAGCAATGGTAGAACTGCTTTTCGGGACTGACGGTGAAGGAAGGGGTCTTCTCGTCGTGAAACGGGCAACAGGCCTGATAGTCCTTGCCGGCCTTGCGCAGGGGGACCCGACTGTTGATGAGGTGAACGATATCGGTGCGGGCGAGCAGGGCGTCGATAAATTCGGGTGGGATCCTGCCGGCCATGGGTCGAAGTCAGCGTCCGTTCACCAGCAAACGTAGCGAGTCCGTATGTAGCCCTTTTAGGATTTTTCTATGAGAAAGTGTCATCCCGAACTGAAAGGAAAGATCTTTACATCCAGAACCCAAGGGGAAATTTTCATCCCGAACCGCAGGAGGGTGTCGCAAAAGCCCCTCCGTGGGGCATAGCACGGGCATCCCCGCCTGCATTCTTCGATGCAGGCGAGGACGCCTGCGCTACTTTTGCGACACCCTCCGAAGGGAGGAATCTTATTCGCGCCGATTCGCGCGATTCGTAGTTTTCTCTTCTCCGCATCGCCTGTCGGGCTTAAGCGCGTCCGGACCTGTTGGTGCATCTCGACGCCGAAGCACACGCCATGGAGTAAAAACTAGCCCGCGAGGCGTTCTCTGACCAGTCCGCTGACGGCGCTCAGGTCCGCCCGACCCTGGACCTGGGATTTGATCCGAGCCATCACCTTGCCCATGTCCCGCATCGAAGTGGCCTCCACGGCGGTGATGGCCGCCGCGATCAGTGCCGGCAACTCGTCCTCGGCAAGGGGCGCAGGCAGGTACTCTCGGCAGACACCGACCTCGTAGCCTTCCTGCTCGGCCAGATCTTCCCGGTTCGCCTTGGTGTACTGCTCAATGGCATCGCACCGCTGCTTGACCAGCTTATCGAGCACCGCCAGAACCTGGAGGTCGTCGAGCTCGATCTGCTCGTCCACCTCCCGCTGCCTGATCGCGGCGAGCACCAGGCGGATGGCGCCGAGCCGGCATTTATCGCCCGCCTTCAGGGCGGCCTTCATATCATCCTGGATGCGCTGTCTGAGCATGGGTAGGGAGCCGTGTGTGGCTCAGTAGAGGCGATCCCAGCGTCGGTTCTCGCGCTGCAGCTTCTTGTGGTGGCGCTTGACGGCGGCGGCCTTCTTGCGCTTTCGCTCCGCGGTGGGCTTCTCATAGAACTCGCGGCGACGTACCTCCGCCAAGATGCCTGCCTTTTCGCAGGAACGCTTGAAACGGCGCATGGCGACTTCGAAGGGTTCGTTTTCCTTTACACGGACATTGGGCATGAAGAGGGTTCCTAGTTTGGCCACTCATAACGGCTGAAATGAAATAATTTATAATACTCGAACCCGTTACAGTCATGCAAAGGCGTTGTTCAGCCGGGCGAGCGCGTATAAGCTTCTCCGAAAACATAGCCTTACAGCGATTCGGCCGCTGTAGCTGTAGCGCAGGCGTCTCGCCTGCAGGCGAGACGCCTGCGCTACAGCATCCTACGGGCTTTGTCCAACCACTCATAGCCCGGGCAAGGGGCGCAAGCGCGAACCTCTCCTGCTTACAGGCGCAGAGGTCCCATAAGATCTTGTTTTCAAGAGGATTTATACGCGCTCGCCCTGCGTTGTTCAGGGTAGGCTGTGTCCGCCGCCGACCCGCTTGGCTACAACGAAACCAGGGGGCATCCTCAATAAAACCGGATCATCGCCCGGACTCGGCGCCGGCGGGCGTACCAGAGCCAACGGCAGCAGAAACAGGAACCCGAGCCAGGTCCCCGGCAGCCCACGGGGGGCCAACAGCAGGAACGCACCGGCAAAGGCACTGGCCCACACCCAGGCCGGATGTTGGGATAGGGTCACCGCCGCCCGGTCCCAGCCGGAAGCCGCCTCCAGCAGTCCGAATCCAGCTTCCAACTTCCAATACCTGCGCCGTCAGGACTCACGGCAGCTCCAGTCCGGGCACCATACCGACCAGGCTCGCCACCAGCACGACCAGCAACAACACCAGGCTGAACAGGGGCACGGCCACTAGATTCACCAGCGGTGCAATCACCGAGGCCCAACCGAACAGGAGCAGTAACAGTGGCAAGAGCCCCAGGGCGACGATCCACTGCGCCTGCCCCCAGTTGCTCCAGAACCGACCTCTCCCGAGCCGTTGTCCAAAGGCAGCGAGCAGCACGGCCACGGTGCCGAAGGACAACCAGAAGCCGTAAGAGAGCATCGCCTGGGGCCCAGGACTAGGACCCCGACCAGGGCTAGGACGATGCCACTTGCCGGCCGCACCGTGCGTGAAAACAGTATGGCCCCCAGAACCACTGCCAGCATGACCAGGGCCCGCTGGGTGGAGACGGCGAATCCGGCCAAAGCACTGTAAGCAACCGCCCCCGCCAGGGCGGCGACCGCGCCGGCCCGCGGGGCTGCAAGCGACAGAGTCAGCCGGGCGCTGCGCGACCAGACCCAATGGGCCAGGAAGAACAGGAAGGCGGCCACCATCCCCACGTGCAGTCCGGGGATGGCGATCAGATGATTGGTGCTGGTGCGGATCAGGACTTCCCACTGACCGGACTCCCAGTCCGGAACGCGCCAACGATCAATGACATAGATGCCTGGTCCGGCGTCCAGGCGCCGGTTTTCGCCCCTGCCGCGGACGTAGCCCGTGGCCTTGATGCCCTGCTGGACCGTGGCCTTGATGCCCTGCTGGAACAGCTAGCGCTCGTAATCGAGTCCGCCGGGATTGGCGAAGCCGTGGGGTCGCTTGAGGCGAGCGGTCAGGCGCCAGCGTTCGCCGGCCCTCAGCGCCGGTGCCTTCCGATACCAACTCAGGCGCACCAGCCCCTCGAAGCCGATGGCCCGTCCCTGGGCATGCGACGCTTGACCCGAAACAGAAACCGCACGCTGCCGTCGCCGGCTTCTCCCGGCAAGCCAGCGATCCTGCCGGTCAATTCCAGATCCCGGCGCACCAGGGTCTCGGAAAGGGGCTCGCAGAGGACCTGGCAGGTCTGGATCTAGGCTCACAGGAGGCCGACTAAGCCGAAGGCGAGTGGTCGCAGCAGCGGCCACCGCCAAGCTGCTACCACCGTGGGTACGGCAAGCAGGAGCATAAGGCCATAAGGGCGGCAGCAATGGTAGCAGAAACAGGACGCCGACGCCGGAGGCAAAGCCCAGACCGTTGGCAATCAGCCCCGGTTTTAAGCTGCGAAGGCGCAAAGATCTTCTCCGGCTACCGGCTACCAGTCGACAGAAGCAGGCAGTGGTAAATTTTGAACTGCAAAGGCGTAAAGGGAGCAAGGGATTTTTGTAGGACCACCCTTGATGGAACAACACTTGGGTTCACAACGGCGCGCAAAGGCTCCTCCCTCACGCCCGGAGCGACGCGAGTCGGACAATCCAACCTCGAACCGAGTCTACACCGTCCGCGGAGAGATGCCTGCTTCGATCCTGTCACCTGCATCCCTGACGGCGGCTTTCAGATCATAGGCGGTTTGCAGGTCCATCCAAAATTCAGGGCTCGTCCCGAAGTAGCGTGAAAGCCGCAGCGCAGTATCCGGCGTGACGGCTCGGCGTTCGCGCACGATGTCATTGATACGCGGGGCCGGAACCTTGAACTCGACGGCCAAGGCGTTTGCCGACAGCCTGAGAGGGGCCAGAAACTCCTCGCGCAGGATCTCGCCGGGATGGATGGGACGCATTCCATTTCAATGGTAGTCGACGATCTCGGCGTCATAGGCGTTACCGTCCTCGAAGCGAAAACACAAACGCCACTGATCGTTTATCCGAATGCTCCACTGCCCGCACCGGTCTCCCTCAGGACCTCTAATCTGTTCGCCGGCGGTATGCGCATGTCATCAATACGGCGGGCGATGTCGAGCATCTGAAGTTTCCGCTCCGCTACCGACTGAAAGGAGTGAAACCGTATCGTAGGCCTGCCGCGAAACAGGGCCTCCGCGTGCTTACAGCGGAAAGATTTGATCATCCGATTAAGAGGATAACGCATGCCGTTAAATAGCTAGCCCGCAGATTTCACCTGCCTGCGGCAGGCAGGCTGGGGTTTGCCGTTCTGGCGGAATTCGCAGCCGCGCTCCAATCGTTCCCCACGCCTTTACCAAAATACGGCCACCGCCAGCATCAGGACCTCGCTCAGCTCTACCAGCGCACCGGCGGTATCGCCGCTGAATCCGCCCAGGCGGGCCAGCACGGATCGCCGCACTAGCAGGAACAGGACGCCCGCGGCTAAAACTAGGCCGAGCCATTCCGAACCGAGGAACAGGGCCGATGTGACCAAGGCAAGGACCAACCAGACCCGAGCAGCGGTACGTGGCAGATGGGTCCTGGCTGCGGCCCCCATACCCTCCGGACGTGCGGCGGGCGTGGTCAGAAACAGAATCAGTAGCTGCGTCCGCGCCAAAACCGGTATCCAGATAAGGCTCACCGTCGTGCCCGTGGTCATCAGCGCGGAGAGCGCTGTCCACTTACACAGCAGTACCAGCACCAAGGCCATGACGCCGAAGGGACCCACTCCGGGGTCCTGCATAATCTCCAAGGTGCGATTGCGGTCTCCCAATCCCCCGATCCAGGCATCTGCACTATCCGCCAGTCCGTCCAGGTGCAGCCCGCCGGTGAGCCATACCCAGGCCACGAGCACCAGCGCGGCAGCTAGGCCGTAGGGTGGGCTGGACCCACCGACGGTTGCCCGGTTCAGGTCGAAGACACCGAATCCCACCGGTAGCTCCGACGCGCCCCAAACCACCGATCCGATGAGAAGTCCTACCAACGGAAAGAGGACCGCGCAACGGCTGAGATCCGCGTCGGAGACAGGTCCCAGGTCCGGCATGGGCAGCCGGGTGAGAAACCGACCGGCGATCAGAAAGCTGCGCCACATGAGTTTGCCTCGCCGTGGAACATCAGGCTCGGACGACCCTCCCCGACCGGTACCCGCAGGCGGGTGCGACAAGCTGGCGGGACCTCGATCCGGATCAAGGCCGCCACAGGGAGATCCAGGATCTGCCCCAGGATGACCCGGATGACACCGCCATGGGTCACTACCAGCGGGAATCCCGTCCGGTGTTCGAGGATGCGGTCCCAGCCCCGCAGAACGCGCTCGCGCAGGGCCTCGAAAGGCTCGGCGCCGGGCGGCGTGAACCCTATGGGATCGTCCCAGAACCGTTGTAGCTCGGCAATCGGCAGCTCGCCGGCGAGCCGATTCTCCCAGGCCCCGAACCGTCGCTCGCCTAGCTCCGGTATCAGCTCCAGGGGTAGTCCATGCCGCGCCGCCAGCTCCCGAGCCGGCTCGGCGCACCGGCGGGCCGGCGAGCTGAACAGGGCATCGTAGGGTGGGCCGGGTTCACCGGATCGGCCCTGCAGATCCGCCACGACTGCCTGCGTCTGTGCGAGTCCGCGATCACTGAGCCGATCGTCGGAGGTACCCCGAAACCGCCCGCCACCCACCACCGCACCGTGGCGCAGCAGGTCGACAAAGCGGTCATTCCCCACCCGACTCGCTCTCAGACTCTGGCGTGGGGGGCAGCCCCCAACCTGTCTGCCGTCCCTGCGGTGCCTACCTGCTCCATGGCCAGACCTTTCAATATCTGGGGCAATCCGGCGACGGTGAGCACCACCCGGTCGCAACGGGCAGCGAGCGCCTGATGGAGCAAGCCCGCCTCGTCGCAATAGCGGCGACTCAACTCACCGCGGGGAATGATGCCCAGGTTGGTCTCGTTACCGACCAGCACCAGATCGCCAGCCAGTGCCGGCAGAGCCTCCAGCAAGGCAGCGCGTTCGAACTCCAACCGTGTGGGGTCCGCATGGGAGAACAGGTTCGTGAGCCACAGAGTGAGGCACTCTACTATCAGGCAGTGCCCAGGCGCGGCCACCTCCCGGAGCACCCGTCCCAGGGCAAGCGGCTCCTCCACGACCAGCCATTCCTGGGGGCGACGCCTGCGGTGGGCCGCGATACGACGCGCCATCTCCCCATCCTGCGCAACTGCGGTAGCCACATAGACAACCTGCTGCCCGCTCGTGACAGCGAGCTGTTCCGCCAACCGACTCTTGCCAGAACGCACACCGCCGAGGATCAGGGTCTTCACGAGTACTCCGTTTCACCTTATTCTGCATTCTCAGAGCCCTCCCAAACGCGCCCAAGCAAGGCACAGCGCGCTGGGAATGCCCTCACCCTAATTGCCAAGCGCTGTAACGCTCGGGCGCGTTTGGGGGGCTCCCTGCGGGCGCGGTGAGAAGCGGGCATCTGGGTCGTTGCGCGAGCTTGAAAGAGGGCTCGCTATTCCTGCACTCGCGCGCCTCGCATCTAGCCGCTTCTCGCCGCGCTGAGAGCGCAAAATAAGGTGAAACGGAGTACTAGCGGCAGGGTTCAAAGAAGGCGCTATCCATCGCCTTTTCACATTCGGTGCCCGTCGGCGTCAGGGTTTCCGGGTCTGCGCTCTCAAGTCGCTCATCGGACTCCATCTGCAAGAGTTGGCGTGCGGGATCACAAGCCCTGGCGGTCTCGCATTGGTCCGCATCCCCGCACACCTGGTCCACGAGCTTTCTGCAGGCCGTTTGCTCCGACCCCGGTATGGAGGAACTACAGGGCGGGAAGGCCGGGTTCGCCAGGGCGTCCCGACACTCACCGCCCGACGCGGTATGCGGCCAGGACCCGGCGCCGACTGGCGTTCGGCGTCGTTGCTCGCGTTCCATGCCCAGCAGCTGACGGGCCAGGATACAGGGTTGGTCGCGGCGACACTCGTCGTGGAACCCGCAGATCTTGCGCACGAGCTGGTCGCAGTAGCGATCGCGTATACTCGGCTCGGAGCCGGGCTTCCCGATCCAACTGTCCATCATCGACTCGGTGGGTACTGCCTGGCCGTCGCGGACAATGACCACCGAGCCGTCTTCGAGCCTGTGGATGCCGTCCCATAGGGGCACCACACCGCCGTTGTAGTAGCGCATGGCGCGACGGGAGTCTGGGTCTACCTTCAACACACTGCCGTCCTGGAGGGTGCCGGTCCATGAATCGGCCCGGGCCAAGCCGATTGACGCGACCAGCAGGCTGGCGATGAGGGGATATATCCAGGCGTGCAGGCGTGTGTGCATAATCAGTCAGGCTCGCAAACGGCTGCTTTTCCTAACTTTGGAGGGTATCAGACTACCGATCGATCTGTTCCAGCGTCGCCCGATACCCCAGGGCGAGTGCGTATAAATCCTTTTGTAAACAAGACCTTATTGAACCTCTGCGCCTGTGAGCAGGAGAGGTTCGCGCTTGTGTCCCTTGCCCGGGCTATGATGAGGTTGGGCAAAGCCTGTAGGATACCGTAGCGCAGGCGTCTCGCCTGCAGGCGAGACGCCTGCGCTACAGCGGCAGAACCGCTGTAAGGCTATGTTTCCGGAGAAGTTTATACGCGCTCGCCCTGGTCGATACCCACCGGAGACGGCGTGGATCTGCACGGAGCGAGTAATTCGCTCCATCAACGATCGGTTCCCCAGTATGTATCGTTCTCAATTAAGTCAAATCCACGCCGTGCAGGCGAAACGCCTGCGCTACCTTCTTGGTTTGGTAGTGCTTAACATGTTATGATATGCATATCACTAGCTATCAACATGTCAGGTTACGAGTTATAATTCAGGGCTCATGAATGAGCATGAGTTAACGGTTGAGGAAGGCATAATGGAATGTCCAACCTGCAATTCAAGGCATACCACAAAAAATGGATCCGTTCACAACGGGAAACAAAAATATGTGTGCGAAGACTGTGGCAGACAATTAAATCCTCAGAATAAATCCCGCAAAAGTTATGGGATACGGTAGACAAGCTGCTTTTGGAGAAGATCCCAATCGCTGGAGTTTCAACAGGGACCGAGATTTCAGGACCTTGACTGCAACAGTATATCAAATTGTCGGGATGCATGGTTGGGAGTCGCGATCGTGCCGGTGCCGAGGCATTATGGAAATCTTACCACCAGTCTACCGTCGATGCGCCGTTTGTTACACCGATTTTCGGTCTGCAT
>Ga0209366_1000423_pt1 | contig 9969 bp, 12 predicted proteins | sample WorMetmaBAHAMAS2_FD_187391 | JGI IMG/M metagenome (GOLD analysis project Ga0209366, IMG submission 187391) | Marine gutless worms symbiont microbial communities from Max Planck institute for Marine Microbiology, Germany - Inanidrilus... | ecosystem: Host-associated > Annelida > Digestive system >...
CAACAAGAAAATGGTTACATAACCATAGATTATTCTTGTATGCTTCTAAGGAAGTAAGCTGGCCGGCACATATGGTTATGTATGAAATAAAAGTATTTTTGCTATGTTTTTCTCAGTACTTATTGATCAACCCTCGTATATTACATCTCACGCTAAAAAGGCAGTAGCAGTAGTTGTTAACACCTGAATATCATAGCAGAAGCTGATTACCTGTCAGAGACTTGAATGACGAGGTTTTCCCAGCGTGCAATGATGAGTTCAACGTTGTTCTCAAGCTGCTGAACATCGACATGTAGACGACTGATGCCCGGTCGTGTTCTCGCTACAAGCTGTTTCAGTGTCATGAAGTCCTGGTGCACAGAGTCAACACGACTCTGACTGCGATGAACGGACGTCTGCATGCTCTACAGCACAGACATCGTGCAGACATCACGACAATTAGCCACGAGATACTATGCACTACACACAGCAATGCACATTCTTCAGAAACTGACAGGTAGCCGGCAACGGCACAATGACACCAGTGAAAGTTAGCAAAAACACAATCACATCATGCAAACAATGTCACATGATAGCGAGGGACTCTAGATTTCTGACGCCAAAGGTCTTGGCATGATTCAAATGGGGTCACTCCCAACTGGGGCAACAAATACAGGTGAGGAAGGTTAAAACTGGCGACTTTCGACAAATAACTCGCTACAACTGAAAAAAGGTAGGAGACAAATGCATAATTTCTTTTAAAGTCGAATAGGACAGTCCTATGCGCTCTATCAAATAGCAACACTGCCGATGACTTTGGGGTCTTGTAACCTCCAAGCCACCCTAATTTATACATTTCACATGCACTTTCCTAGTGGGTGAACACAGAGACTTCAAATTTGGTACACAGGTTGACTGTAGCCAGTCCCAGCCCATGGATGACAAAACGTCCCTGAAAGAAGCATGGTTGTCATGTGACCAATTTTTAATTTTACGGGCCCACTCATATTTTAGGAATGGCTAAAACTAAAGATGTCAAATTTTGCACACAGGTAGGTATATCAAGTCTTGCCAAAGGGATAACACACTACAGCCCAAAGGGGCATGGTTGCGGTCAAGTGACACATTAAAATTTTTAGTCACCTCTACAATATCTCTGGAACGACTACAGCTAGAGTCTTCAGATTTTGTACGCTACACTAATTAGCCATGAGATGTATTAGCATTGGGATGACAAACTGTCCCTCAAGTTGGCATGATACTGGTCATCTTTAAATTTTCAGAAGCGATATCTGGGAAATGGTGCAAGACAGAGACATACGTATAGGAAATCATGGATGGCCTATTAAATGGCATGATTGCGAATGAGTACATAACTTCAGGAAACTGCAAATCTAGTGTGTTTGAAGGTCACTTTTGCTGTTTGAAGTCTTTGTAACCTTTGTGTACAGCATGATGGCTGATTGGGGGTGAGGCAGTGTCGCATGGTCGTCGGCGTTAGATGATATACTTGTTTACAAGCCTGATGCTCTTCCTCATACCGAACCAACAGTGACAAAGCACTGAATTCTTTCCCAGAATTTAATGAATATCTGCCCGCCACTCCGTGCACACACAGAGCTTTCTCTGTGTCTAATAGGATTACACCGAGTAATATCTCTGGTTCATCTCTGGAACGGCTAAAGCTAGAGACTAACTGGAACAACGACTGCTCCTCACGCGTGTAAGTAGCGTGTAAGTAAGTAAGTAAACGACTTATATAGCACCAGGTCACAAGAAGAATCAGGGCGCATATACGAGTCAGTCAGTGAGTGCAAGATGTGGTTGGTACAGACCTGTAGTTGTTCACGAGTCTGCCTCAACGTGGCGCTGTCATCAGACAGGTGAGACAACTGTGACAACTGATGCTCATGTGACGTCACCAGCTCGTCAATGGCAAGCACGTCGGCCAGCAGCGACTTGCTTGACTTCAACCTGCCGACATCACATTCACTCTCATTACTCTATCACATAGAACCAGCTTAATGCTATTGCTCTCTCTGTCTTAATACTCACAGCCAGTTACGTGCACAATAATGGTGAATGCAAACGCAAGATTCTTTTCAACATGTGACATGTTTTCTTACCAAATATACTATTACTTCATACTTTAATCAAATCAGCATCAATCCACAAGCAATATAATTTTAAACATAATTAATTTTTGTTGCAAATGAAATATAAACTGTACGACAACTAACCACATCATTAACTTTCACAAAGAAAACCTTTATGCCGAGTGTGCATGTAAGCTTTCAGACCGAATGAACAATTGACAATATGATATATGGCTGTCATCGATTTACAAAACTGCCAAAATGATCACAATTGCCACATTTATTACTGAAAATCCTTACCACGTACATATAATCAGCGGCCTAGAGAGTGAGTTGTAACAGTGAGTTGTAAACCTGACCTGCCACCAAAGAGACGAAGCTGAGACATAATCTGATCCCACTTCTCATGCATCAGGCGGAACTTGTGTTCAACGCGCGCCGTGTGCTGCGCGGCACTCAGCTGCTGGTAGTGGTCAGTACAGCGGTCAACGTCCGACTGTCGCTGCATCACTGACCGCTCTAGCTCCTGCCTCACAAACATCACAATCACTATCAAAGCATTCACAATCACGACTCACTCGACAACAGCAGCACGCCACACAGTTACAGTTCCTTCCTTCATTCAACAATGTCAATATCCTTCAGCGACAATGTCAGTTAAATCACCGAGTCTACTGTACTTGTGCCGTATGATGTGACCTTAGTCCAACCGCATGCATTAGCACACCGAGCAACAAAGCTTCACCAATTTCATCATTCACCTCCAGTTTGTTGTCCTGCATCCACTGTGTCACTCCAAGATAATATGGCAAATGTTAAAGAGACCAATCACAGCTTTAGTAATCAGTGACCAAAATTAATGTTTTACAACAGTCAAGTATTTCCAGGCAATTAATTACATTGGACGGACAACATCCCGAGGAAAATTACACACAAAAAACACAGAAACTAATCATAGTGCAAACAGAATTACTGTACTAAAAACAGTAAGAACACACAAAAATCTAAACCTAAACACCTGAACCAACATTTACTAGTAAGAACTGCTCATGAGTATGTGAAATTAGTGTGCACAGCTGTGGTATGCAATACAGCATGGAATAGTTCTGAGTGATCTTCTCTCTCATCTACACCATGTACAGGAAATATCCGAGTCAGCTTGCTCAGTCTCATACCAAATATGACAGCTACGGAGACCGCCCAGAATAGCAAGGAACCACTACAGCAACTGTCCACAATAGCGAGTCAGTATTTGGTTAGGGTTAAGGTTAGTGTCAGTGTGTCACTCTTGCAAAATAAAACACCACTATTTATGTCACACATGTTGCTATGTCACAACAGCAGGGTGGTCGGCACTACAGCTGCATAAAATGTAAGTAAGTAACGAATTATATAGCGCCAGGTCTTAAGAAGTATCAGGGCAGATGGACGTAGATATTCTAGGTAAGATGGACAGCCAAAAGGGGGAAAGCTGACTGAAAATAAAATGTCTTTAGATGACGTCTGAAAGTAGGAGGTAACTGCGATTCATAAATACTAACAGGTAATGAATTCCAAACTCTCGGTGCGTAAGATCAAAAAGCACGAGATCCAAATTTTAAGTTATAATGGTTGACTGAAAGATAATGAGAACTGGATGAGCGCAGAGACCTCGTGGGTTCGTGGTGTTGCAAGAGGTTAGAAAGATATGGCGGGCGACCAGTATGCAAAGCTTTGAAGGTGTCCAGTGTCTTCCAAGTGAGGTCATCTCACATACACAAAGGCAGCTGTCGCTAACCTGTAAGTCTGCTGGCTGTCTCACCAAGTTAGCAGCGGACCTTTGCTGTACAGGACCCTCGATATAGCGGGCATGAACAAGCAGCAACTGTGCAACAACTGGGACACGTTCTTTATTGCACATATTTTTATTCTCTGCAAGAGGCTGACACAGATGATAACATCAACCAAGCACCTATCTCACTGAATACACATTACTAATCAGACAAAGGAGCACCTCATATCTGCTGATCATGTCGTTGGCTTGTGACACGTCCGTTGGAAGCGGTTCCTGCTGCGCTCCAGTTAACTGTCCCTGTAACTGATCCAACTCCGCTAGCAGCTGGTCCAGATCACTCGTCAGCTGCTGGTCGGCTGTCGGCTTCCGCTCTGAAACCAGCACATAATCACGCCACATTCAACCAACAAGTTCTGGCAGTGCAGTGTTACAGAAACATTGCATGTTATCATTTCTTTCTCATTTCTTCCACTGTTGAGTTGTGTTTAGGTGCACTACATTCATAACTCATACGATACGATATAATATGCAGTCAGCTGGCTGCCATTACTCTCTGCCAAGCTTTTGATCAAATTCCTATTCACAACAATAAAAAACAAATTACAAATTGTTGGCCACAGTGTTAGTATTAGAATTGAATTGAGCAAGGTTTAACGTCCCATCAAACACATTATAGGTTATATCGAAGACGGGGTTTTACGAGTCAAAAGACCCAACCAACAGTGTCATAGCACTAACGGAAGAGAGTCCTAAGGACTAGGCTTCAATCCCATTAGGTCCACCCCACTGTGCTGACAATAACACAAAATAGATGCAGTATGAAAAACAATAACACAAAATACACACCGATAGTATTAGGTTTGGGTTAATGGGGTCAGAGTTAGGGTCAGTGATAAGAGTTGTGGTTAGTAGTAGTAATTATGAGTAGTTCATAGTGTTGGCAACATCGTGAACATCGTGAAACTAAACCTACATTTTACAAACATTCAGACAGTATTCTGACACGCACTTTTAATCTGTTCAAAACTAGAAACTGCATGTATCGATGAGTCACTGCAAAACCAGCGAGATGGCCAAATCCACATCAGTGTAAATTATGCCACATACTGGTGGTATTTTTATCTACTTCACATGAAATTTTCACCTTGCTACAAATAATGAACATGATACAAAACGATATTGAAATATTTATAATGCACTAAAAAGCTGACAATAATCAGCTTCACCAACCGCACTGTACTGTAACTAAAAAAAACTAGATGTCCAGCATGATGTCACTTTTGAAGCTCATATTCTCAATCTATATTATAATAATCGGACAGTTCGGTTGTCTGTCTGTGTCACGAGCGCATGGGCTGGGCTGGGCTGGGCTAGCGTCCTAGCTGGCCAAGGGCCTAGAGCCCCAGGCCTAGCAGGCCACGTAGGCCGGTCGGCCGCGGCATCTGCATTGCGGCAAGGCGCAGCGGTCTTTGCACGATTGTAGGGCCACAATCACGCAAATGCAATTGTGAGGCCACGATCGCGACTGTGGCTTGTAAATTCTCAAAAGTGGGTCACTGTCAGTAATAAGTAACTATTCAGCCAAAAGTTTTTGTCCCAAACACTTTTTTACAGCTTATCTCTGCAGCTCAGCAGTTCACCAGACAGACAGACAGACAGACAGACAGACAGACACACAAGGTCAGTGGTCATTGGGATGTGTTAGTCTGTCAAACCTTGTTCATCGAGCTCAGTAGTCAGTTGTCTGTAGCGTTCGTCACACTGCCGCAGTGCCTCCAACAGTTCCACTGAGTCGGCACTGCGAGGACCGCCGTACTCGGCAACCAGCTTGTCGACATCATCATGTAGTGCACGCAGGATTGCCTCACGCTGTGTAGCACCAATCGCCTGAAACTAAACACACGCACACCATGCTGCTGTCATAATGCATCTAGGCAACAGGTGACAAGACCTATTCAGTACTCTCTGCTCCATCTCTACTTCAGTGCAAATGTAAATTTGACAGCAACTGCAATATCAATCAATCAATGCTTTAATAGTATTGCAGCTTACGTGCTGGACTGGTTACAATAAACATTACATGCATTACGTTAATAAAATACACAATTCAAAATGTCAGATTGTCAAAACAAAAAAAACTAAGTAAATATAAAACAATGCTGACAACAACTTAGAAGCGGAGATGAGTTATTATCACAACAAGCCACGTACGAACTGAGTTTACCTGAGCTGCGTTCCATGACCGAATGACGTCGATGGTTCCAAAGATGACTCGTCGTTTGAGTTGGCGCTGAATGTTCTGCCACAAGTGCCTCAGAGCAGACAGCTCACGATGTAATCTGTTACACATCACGTTAGCCGCTCCATTAGCTCACATCTCCAACAACACAGCCCTCATAAACAGTCGACACGTTGTAACATCGCTTTCTCATTCATGCCCATCATGAGTGACAGCTATTTATTTACCATTCATATCTGTTACTGCACTGACAGAAAAAGCCAATTAAACAAACGTTTAAACCAAAAAAAACCTGCTCGCAACAGCATATCAGTGCCAAACCAACGACTTACATAGAAAAATCAACATTCAGCAGATATATCAATGTAATGTATTAAGTAAATATTGAAGTTTCAACATATCGTGCATTGTACCAATCAATGTGATATCTGGCATGAGTTGATCTATGGCCAACTCTTCCGTGGGTAAAAACTAAAATACACGTATTGATCTCCAAGTAAATTAAATACTGGTATCCTGTCCTGCTGGCAATCCCACCCATTACAACAAGCAACAATAGAGTAATTTCACAGACAAAGCCACAATCCATCATCTTCAAAATTTGGGAGCACATGAGTATCCAAACAATGTACATTCAAATGTCACACCATATTACTGTGTGTGCATATAATATGCAAAAACATTAACAGAAAAAAATTAGACTACTCTACAGGATCTTCAGTCACAATACCGAGCCTCCCCAGCTCAATCCTATACACAACTGCACAATTGGTAATAAGACACCTTTCCTGTTAGTTTGTCTTAACTAGCTATCAGCACAGCTTAGTCATTAAACGATGTTCGTAAAGTACAAGAGGGCTGCTATTACGCAATCCTCCACTGCCAGTGACAGTCTGCTTGGTATCCCCAACATAGGTGCACAGAATGTCGAAACTAATGTGATGGTCACCCACGTTTAGTATTTTCGATCCTTTCAGATTTTTAGGCAATGCTGTTCTGGTGCAAACAATCATTCCTGCTTGTACATTAATACATGGCACCAATACATTGTCACCGATGGAGATGGGAATCAGCTCAGGGGACAAGTTATCCACAACAGGTGCAAAACAATCTCGAAAACTGGGTCAAAAGCAATTTGTGTATTTTATATTGAAAGGTAACTTGATCAATTGTACCTCGTTTGAAAGTTTTATTTTCCGGTTTCTCTATGCTAAGCCGTTTCATGACAATAACTCGCCAAATGAGAGCATTTTTGCGACATTTTCCCATCCACCACAAAATATGGAGGCACTGTAAAGAAACCAGTGACAGTATATCAAACTAGCACCGTACCACCAACTGTTTGAGCCATCCATTCATGAGTTCAAAGAACGACCATCTCCTAAATAAATAACGCAATCTGTCAAACTAAAGCTTATGTCTGTCTGGTAGGTACTACCTAGTACCTCGCAGACTAATTTAGGAAGTCAGCAATGTGTTTATTGCAACGCACGTTTTAGCCAGTTCCTCGGCATCTTTGTTCGGCGGTGGAATGTAGAAGCAGATGGCGGGCACGAGGCCCTCGGCACCAGCACTGTTACGCACTCGCCAGCGTGTCCGCCGGCTGTTGTCCAATAACATACACTCCTCACCCTTCACTATGCTCATCTGCACACGCACACACACACATCCCGTGAACACACAAATTTATCTCCACTCTCATCACTTCCTCATCATAATACACTAACGGACTAAGTCCACCAAGAATAAAGTAGCCATCCAAACAGCTCTTATGTTCTCGGTTTATTAAACTGAAATTATTACCCACTAATAAAAAACAGACACGACAGAGTAATCTTCAGACTAATTTATCGATTGACGTTTTGCATCCCACCCGATGCAAAATAGTTCATTTTGGAGACAGTCTTCCCAGCCAATCTCTTGGCTTAGACTGAAAACAGACATCAGACACAAAAAAGCAAACATGCATACATAACAATATTCACTACAACACAAAATAAACGAAAAAAGTTAAAGCCACATTTGATTGCCTTTTGCGACCTCAGGCCTGTAAACAAAACAGGCCTATTCTCAAAGAAGTTAATAAGTAGAAGTAAACAAGTAAGGAACAACATGGACTAGCAGTGGCTAGCATAATGCGAGATGATCCCTCCACTCTTCCCGGCGATGATCCCTTCCCTCGCACCCACTGAACTATAAATAGTTCAGCGCTCGCGCCTGCATGCACCGCGACCGCAATGTGTAGTAAATTGTGATCGGAATTTGAAACCTAAATTAGCTATGATGCGCCAATGCACTTCCGTCATAGACAGATGGACAGACAGACTGACACTGACATCGTAGCATAAGTGCGCGATGTATATATTACATCTCGCGCTAAAAATGAAGTAAGTATCGAAGTTAAGTAAGCAGGAACGATTTATACACCACCAAAATCAACAAATGAATCAGAGTGCATTACAGCCTGGACCCCGTACAGGACAGTAATCTTGAGAAATTCATCAAAATAATGCAAAAATAGAAATCATAAAAGGTACTAAAGACAGAAGTACGGTAAATTGACATGAACATGACACATACGTTGAGATACTTGTATGAGCAGAGAGCGACAATAGGCACAGCGTGAATCTGACGCTGTGAACGCATCGTCAGTGGCGGAACATCACGACTTCGACTCACTAGAGACTGAATCAGCATCTCATACTGATCTATCGTCTGCTTTACTTCCTGCAAATCAACAGCACGTTTATCATCAGCACTCAAAAAACGGCTCTTAGACATAGACGGCTCTTAGACATAGTCGTCTCCTTTCTCTTTATGCTGTGCTACAAATTAATAGTGAGATATCACGTCACCTTATTACCTTGTATATATTTACATCAAAACTTGCTATGATCAGGAACAGAGTCGAGAATGAATTGCATCAAGATAAGTGTTGGATGACCCAGTAAGCGTTGGCCATGTGACAGTTCTTGCTGAGGCAGACGATTTGGAGACATGCGAATGACATACCCAATCCATCGTAGTTGTCGCTGTAGTAGACAGTGTTGAAGAATGTTGATGTTAGTTCTGTCACAAAATTTCCGTGTAAGTTATCCGGTGCCACCAGCTGATGCCAAGGATACTTTTCAGGCAACGCATATAAAATGAGTCCAGGATCCATATATGGCGACGGTATGGATTCCACACTTCACAGCCATACAGGAGGATGGAAACACACACAGCTTTGTGGACTGCTACCTTGGTCGGCACTGTAAGGTTCCTGTTATGGAGTGCGTGGTGAGAGTGGTGACTAAAAGCAAGTTTTACGCGCTTCTGGACTTCACTGGTCACGTCATAATTGCAGGACAATATATAGCCAAGATAACTGCATTCCTGGAATTCGTCGAGTGGATTAGCGAGAACTGTAAAATTTTGATGCGTCACGAGTTGGCAGGCTGAATCAGGATTTCTATTTCCTTTGTACTGACGGCTAGACCAGCATGCTTGTAGGTGTCGACTAAGATGCTGAGTCTCAACTGAAGTCCAGTTGCAGAATGACTTGGTATAGCTGTGTCATCCACATACTGTAGATCATAGACCATGTCTCTGGAGACCTTGGTATTACCGGCGAGTATTGAAGAGGCTGCCATCAATACACAAGTTTACTGGGCTTCCAGCGTCAAATGGAAGAGCAAAAATCTGGTCAAATGTTGACCAATTTACAGAATTCTTTCAAAGCCAACTCAGCAGTATATTGTAATACAATGATAATAAATTAACGCCATTCACACTCTCTCATTAGTCCTTAAAGGCTTGACAGGATTATTAATGAACAAATTATGCCTGTCAGATCCGACACCTATGGATGGAAGATGCTAGGGATGGTAGAAATGTAAAAG
>Ga0209366_1000424_pt1 | contig 9968 bp, 11 predicted proteins | sample WorMetmaBAHAMAS2_FD_187391 | JGI IMG/M metagenome (GOLD analysis project Ga0209366, IMG submission 187391) | Marine gutless worms symbiont microbial communities from Max Planck institute for Marine Microbiology, Germany - Inanidrilus... | ecosystem: Host-associated > Annelida > Digestive system >...
GTCCGGCTCATGTGCGTAGCAGTAGTAATGTCCGCCGTCTGACGAGAGACCAGAGTGAACAATGACACTTGCGAGTGTGTAGTCCACGCACCGTGCGCCTGTCAACTTGACAGTCTTGCGACTGACTGTCTCATTGCCTGCGCCTGTGTTGACCGGCACCCGCAGTGACAGCGGACACGACACATCCGTACAGATCTTGTTGTGTTGTCCACTCTGTGGGTCGTAGGCAAAGCGCAGCAGCGGCAGAACGAGGCACGGTGGAGCGGCGGTGATCACTGTACGTCTTTCACCGTCCCTCAAACCACCGCACTTACCACACGCATACTGGTTACTGCCGACCAGCCGCTCGGGCCTCAGAAAGTGCTCCAGCAATGTCTCCAGTGATACACACTTCACCGGAGGAGCTGCCGAACCGTCATCCGGTGTGCCGGACGGTACTGTAGCATCAGTCGAGCTGCCGCCTGGCAGAAGCCGTCGCGAAGGATCGACCGTTGACGACGCGCTGTTGTCCATGGCAGACACGGCGGAATCGTCAGGGAACGCCAATGCAAGATCGGTGAAAGTCTCTGATTTGGACGACTCGGTGCGGCAGTGCAGACACACGTAGCTGCTTACAATCTTGCCACCGAAAGTTCGCTCAACGAGCGTCATTGACGACATAGCATCGGTCTCAGTCGCTGCGTCGGTGATGGTGTGGCGCCGAGACAGAGTCAACTTCTTGAGAAGACCCTTCGCTGATGAAGATCGCTTCTTCTTGGCGGACGACGCAGACTTGCCGAGTGTGTTGGCCGAGAGAGCGGGGGTGTGGCGTGGCTGGGGGAGCGGCGGAGGCCTTGATGTCAGCTCCTGCTCGTGTAGCTGATCAAGCAGATATTTCAGGAACTCAGAACAGTCGTGCTGCACGTTGGGTGAAAACCACGGCGGCTTGGAGTCCTTGAAGAACTGCTCGGGCAGATACGCCGGCCGCTGGACAACAAACCACACACGCTCCAGCTAATATTCCATTCAATCCAATCCAACATTAGTATTTATAATGCGCACGTAATTTGTCACTAGTGACATATCTAAGGCACAGACAGAGAAGTGAACCAGCAGTGTGTACTTGTGCTCAAAGCAACTGCTGTGAACGGCGTAGCTGCTGTGTGTCTAGAACAACACGAGCGGCTCAGTGTTTTGTATGTGTTGGACTTTAGCCATTTTAGACACCATGCTCAGGCCAAACAGGAACAAGTTAGCCAAAAATGTTGTCAAACTGTTCACAAACCCGACTTATTGTATCCAATTGAGTACGTAATACGTAGGAAAGATCAAAACTATCACAAAATGTTGGTCAACACTCTAGCTCATCAAATTAGAGAATGTAAGCAGTCGTATTGACATGCAAACCCATGCCGACACCATGCTTCATAACCATGTGACCTTGACCTTTTGACCCCGGGGGCAATGCATGCCAAACAACTGTCATGCACTGTTTGGTATTGATAGCTCAAGCTGTTTTCCTATTAGAGCACGGACAGATGGACACACACAGACAGACAGACAAAGTCACAGATGCCATTGATCACGGTAGAGACGCATCAGTTACTGGTGGTCTGCATAACAACACTGCTCACTGGAGTCACATTAACATGAAGATTCTTGCACCAAGTGTGTACACCAAAATGAAGCGATGAAATGGAATGTCGACAAAATGGTGAATGCAATAACAACACAATGAAGACATCCATGCATTTCAGACGAGCGAATAATAGACAATCAGATTTGAGTAGCAACTAATTAACATAAATTCATCATTGGGGTTACACGCATGCCAGACAGACAGCCCAACTCACAGCTGCACTCATACTGACAGCAGTGCAGACATCTAGGACAGAACAGAGTTCTCACAACTGGACACATTATTTCACTAACTATAGACACACACACATACATAGCAATGAGAACGTAGGACTGTTTGACCAGAGCTTGTTAACTCACAAATCACGTTATGAAATAATGCGTCGTCCAGCATAGTGCTGTCACTCACAACTACGCGCATGAGTCAACGCATGACATCAGCATCAGTAGTAAACTGAGTACCGGCCAATACCTGACACCCCGTACCAGTGTCGGTCTAACCCTGCTTCTCATGTGGTAAAAGGTGATTCGAGCAGTGTGTGTGGATGACGACTATACTGATGAGCGAGACGTGCTAGCGTGGCTGTGACGACGGTCTGACCTTGTTGTACATGTGTGAGTTGTGTAATTGACGGTGGTCGGACTGACTGACTGACCTTAGTGAGAGAGAGAAATGTGAAGACTTGTTGAAGACCGCTCAACATTATCTCGTCGGTCGCCGGCGTTGACGTGAGAACCGCACGACGGAAACTGTCCAGTCAGTCAGCACAACGTTTCATTTCATCGACTGACTCATACAACGGGTCAATTTATCTCTCACTAAAACTAAACTCTAAAACTTTAGTCTTAGACCAAAAGTCCGCTCTAAACTGACACTAAACTTTGGTCTCAAACTAAAGTCTAAAACTAAACTTTCCGCTTAGACTAAAGTTTGAGGCCAAACTTAATCTGAGCAGTTTGTTAAACAAAATGACCATAATGCATTTCTCATAAGAGTTAATACTTTAAACTAAATCACTTCAGGTTTTGCTTAAAAATGTGAACAGACGTCAGTGATGATGTCATATATAGCAGTGTAATTAATAACGACACGAACCAAAAGCACCAAGAATGAAAGAACATGCAAAATCAATAGATCAGTCCGCAGCATCGCTGAGAATGTAAAATATATCATCATTTGAGGAGGGGACATTTTGTCTGAAACCTCGAATTAAGACTTTGGTCAGAAACTAAAGTTTTAGACTTACTTTAGTTTTAGCGAAAGATAAAGTGACCCAATGTTTTACATCCCACAACACTTCATTTCATTTCACTTCAATGACGAACTGACTGAGTTAATGTTTTACATCAAACTCAACATAAAACAGCTCAGTTTAGAGACGTATTCACTGTGAACAGTAGACACCACAAATAAACAATAACATGAAACGTAGCGCCAGCAAGGTCTGGTCGACTCTTATGATGTGTGGCTGGCAAGTGAAGAAAATCCTATTTCTACAGCTCGTGTGGACAACACACGGGCTCCATGTCACTGATCAGTCCATCTGTGTGAGTTGACTCTACAACAACTGACACACAATGCCGCCTCACGGCATTTCACGCCTCGGCACAAGGAAAGAAATTCAGGACAATTTTTTTTAAAAGCAGGACATTTTCAGGACATCACAAACATATCTCGAGCAAGATTACTCACATGTGCTTTTCAGTTTGAAGACGTGTCATATTTTGATGATGAAAGATCAATTATGAAGCTCATATCAAGTTTACTCTCAGCTTTTGTGTTATGAAACTCTAACGACTGAAAATATCTGAAGTGTGTGAGTTCTATGCAGAATTAAGAGACTTTCAAAGTTTCAACCATCAATTTCGTGCACAAATTATCACGCTGTTTCAATGTGATTTTATGACAATTTTCTTCGATCAACTTTTCTGTTTCTTATTCTATGACTTTTGACACATGTTAGCAATATATAAAGTCTCTAGTAAATGACAGGATATATCCGCGGTGGTGGCCGGCTGTCAATCACTGAGAAGTCAGTGTTGTGTGGGCGCGTGTGTGTGGGCGGTTGTCGACCTGTGACACATGTAGAGAGCTTGTAGGACACAGTTCATGTAGCACGTATTGCCAAGGTTGTTGAGTCCCGTCAGGCCCGTCTCTGACCGTGTGTCAACGCCCGGCACGTCGGCCGTCCCAACGCCGAGGTCACAGTCGACGACTCGACCTCCGCCGCCGCCGACGTCTCCACCAGGGTCATTACACGATGTCGGAGGTGACCAGGCGTGCTGACGCAGTCTGTCATAGATCACGTCCAACGTTGGCGGCAGATACCGACACATCTGAACAACAACAACAACAACGACAACGAATGTTGATTGACTAAGTTGAGAACATTGTACAATACACTCAGAGTGAGAAATAAATCACTCCGGAGACGAGACGTCATTCCTAGTCACCGACTGCTACACTACGACCACTGCACTCACTACTGTGTCAACCTGGCACCGTTGCTAACAACGTTCAGATAAATGATTTTTCCCCAAACAGAAAAGGTAGTAAACTAGTAATTCATAGAAAAAAATAATTACACTACATTTTGTAGAATTAGCTAGTAGCATAGCGGTAGGCTGTATGCACTCGGCAGTCAAGCACTATGTGAGAGACTGCACATGACGGCGTCTCTAAGTGACGTGCACGTGTGTGTGTGTGTGTGTCCGTGTGTGTGTGTGTGCAGTTTAACATGGAAATCAAACAGCCTGCCTGCAGTGGGTCAACATTCTGAGTTTCATCCAAATTAGTTCAGGCTTTGGAGAATTATAACCACAAAACCCTTCCACGGCTCCAAAAGTGATTGCGATACTGACTTATCTATCCTGTTATAAGACATAAATTACACACGCGCTATATTATGTCTTATTATAGGCCAGAGAAGTGTCTATTGCAACCAGTTGATGAGCGGTGGAAGCTCATAGTATGGACTGCGTGTGTGTCTGTGCACTGCAGTGAGAGACGGCGGCCACGTTCAACACAGAACAACTGAAGTGTTGTCATACGTTGATGGCAGCAACGACCGGCCGGTAGATCTCGGGAAAACCCGGATGCATAAACATGAGACAGTGAAGCAGTTCAACAAGCTGCGGCAGAACACGTCTTGCGCTATCACGACCACAACGCTCTTCATTGTACAGACGACTAATGGTGCTCGGCAATTCACGCAGTAGCTACAACAAACAACAAATCTCATGAAGTTGGTTTTTGAGATATGTGAGCCTCAGATTAATACAGAGACAGAGAGACAAACCAACAATCTTTACACCCCTCCTGGGGCCAAGTGACAAGGCAATACTGCGTCACATACTCCAACCCGGCACCCCTCGCTTCAAGGACTCATCCAGTCTTGATGTCTGCTGTCATCTAGGACAGGAAGCAACATTACCACATGCTCAGCACACAGCAGTGAGACATTTGCACTGACGCATTCAGGCATAATTGTTGATAGCTGCCATTTTAAAGAAGAAATGTTGACTATCTGTCCAGTATTAATGTGCTACACCACTGCCTGAGTGAGTGAGTGAGTGAGTGGGTGAGTGTTACCGAGTGGAAGAGATGTGGCGAGTATCGGTAGCCAAGCAGCAGCGTCGCCAGCACGTCAAAACACTGTTCACGATAGATGTCATGCCGCAGACCGACAAACAACTAACACACACACACACATGTACAGACACACATACAGACACATTGTCAGTAAACCTTTACATTAGCCTGCTAAGCCATTAGTTACTTCTAAACCTCTGTCACAGCATTTCATCCAATCAGTATCATCTTCATGTGCAACACATTCAACTCGTCTGTGTCTAATTCCTCACTAACAGACTCCGTGCAGCACTACATCATTGAATAGATACAACAACGTAACGGCAGACGAGAGACCTGCATGACTTTGAGTTCAGCAATCTCCATGAGTATTGAGTACTTGTGTGAGCCAGCAAGGTGGCGTATGAACAGCACGATCCACTGACTGACGTTGGCGGGCATCGGCCACCTCAACCAGTCCACCATGTGACAGACGGCCACAAGCACGCTGCGTTCCGACAACACCACACTCGTTGCCAGCGACTCCACCTGCGTGCACACCATTACTATCCACCTGCGTGTACACCATTACTACGGTACTGTGTAACCGTTTACACAGCCAAACGATAGTGTAAACAAATACACCGGCAAGGACTAAATTCGGCGCTAATCAGTTATTTAGCAGTTGGCAGTAATTACAATGCGACTAATTTTTTGCTACGTGCCGCAAAATGTGGCAAAAATCGAATTAATAAGACTTCATTATGGGCTGCCTCGCTCACGTTACTGATGGATGCTGGTCATTACGATGCTGTTACAGTAACTGAGAACCATCTGTGTTTTGTTATTGTGTGGAAACATTTAGCAAACCTTTCAAGATTTAGTGCATGTGTTTACAAAATTAAGCGACAGGTGCAGGTGCACGCGTACCTGTAAAGCGACCAAGTTGTCTGGTAGGAACTGTGCAAGTGCCGTGAGCGCAAGAGATGAATCGCCCGGTTGAGCGATCATCTCAAATACTTCATTAACACTCCTGTCGGCTGCCGCTGAGTCGCGCCGCCAGACCGCACTCAATACGAGCGCCACAGTCTCCTGAATGTCACGGACAAATGATCGGATCTTGCTGGGCTCGTGTGGACTAATGTAGAAACTGACGGCATCCAACAGAGACGTACAGAACCACGTCGACTCATCGCCGAAAGGTATGCACGGCGGGTGTTCTAGCAACAGCGCACAGAAGTCATTCACAGTCCGCCAGTCGGCGTGCGCTCGCACAAAGTTGGACGCCTCGCGTCTGATGAAGCTACACAGAATGTCGTACTTGGCTGACCCTGAGTGCTGGACCAACACTAGCCCAGTGTGCAGCAGCCAGACGGCATCCGCCGGCTGATTGAATTCACCAAACATGATGTCGCCGACCGTCGTCGTGTCAAAGTAGCCGATGAAGTGTTCGAGGTTGTTGCGCGCCCACTCATGGAATATTTCCCGGCTCGAGTTGGCTGCGAGTTTAGACTCATCACGTGCGATCTGTTCAGTGCAGTACCTGAGCATCGCGTGGATGGACTCGCGTGACCGGCAGCCTGGCATGCCGCCCGCGTGAATAATACGACTGATTGACACTTTCTTGGCCGTGTTGGTCTCCTTCGACCTCAGAATGTTGGCGTACTGTCTCTCCATCGCACTAGCAACACACAACACCCCAAACTCTCGTCTCGTACTGCCAACATCTTTATCTTAACAGCCATTTTCTACTAAACCTCGCCTCCCCATCTTCTGTCTTAATTCATAATCAACTTGTGCCCTCGGACAATACATGTAGATGCACATTTTTGTGGGTTTCCCAGTTGTGTGCATCAAACACATGCTGTTAATGACAGTCAGAATTGAGAAAGGGGGTCGCAGGCGGTCATTATCATTAGCAGATCTGATGACAAGTATGTGACTGGCTGGACTCATCAGTAAAATGACGTCACTTTGAACAAGTTCACAATTTGGCGAAATGGCACGTTGGCAAGTAGACCCGCTACTGCGGTCATCTCCCACGTTTGAAAAGAGAAACTTTTGGGGATAAATGGCAGAGAATCATACGGCCTGGAGTGGAGGTGCCTTCCTGCTATTCACCATTCAACAACGTCATATCAACAAATTAAACTTAAAACACTACAAATAATAACCCAACAGAACCAGACGAGAGGCAGCCACTCAGTGTATGAGTCATGACACCTTCATTCACCATCAGAGGACTTGTGTGTCAACTGGCGAACGTTGTGTCCTTCTTGCTGGCTTACCGACAGCAATGCAGTGTTAATCATGTGATGTTAAAATTGTACACAAAGTACAACTGATGTAATGTAGAAAAGATTGCAATGTCCTAGCCAGCTACCTTAGTCAACTATTTTGTATCTGTAACAAGAATAACAGGTGTCTGTCGAAGACAACACTAGTACTGTGTATATACCTTTGCGACACCTGTCGGTGCTGTCACCAGGTGTTGTGTATGGCAATGCTCACTGCATGCTTGACATAATTTGATTTTTGTCACGCCACAAAGATGTCAGTTGTCAATGACTCTGTCATCGTTTGGTTTAGATCTGTAGCAAACAATTAGAGACCTTACATGTGTGTGTGTGTGACCCATACACAAACAACATCCAACTATACTACTCTTTGCAAGTAGAAAATCTCAGCAGTCATATCGACATGCAAACCCACACTGGGCACACCTAGTTTGCACCACATGACCTTGTCAGGGTCACTGCACGCGGAGGTTGATCCATGTGTCGATTACACTACCAACCATGATGTTGACAACACAAGCTATTTTGATTCTGTAGTGTATACAGACATGCCTCGGCTACATCTATCCTCATGCAACCCTCCAATATATTTTATTTCAACTCTTCCTTCCCAATAAACATTTATTTTTGACCCAATTCCACTATCTTGCACAGCAGTCGACTGATGGACTCAGTGCAGCTGTGGAGATCAAATACACACAATACAGCTGCGGAAACAATCACAGTTGTAAACACATCAGCTCTGCATATCAACTACCAAACCATCGGTAACGGCGGTAATAAAACTAATCTCTATTGTGTTCCCAGATCTTTCTGATAATAAGTTAAGCTAGGTCAGTAACTAACTACTGACTCATGACTCATGAAGTAATTTCGTTTCGCGGTCGTCGATGTTCACACAGGCGTAATCGACAACTGATTCAATTCATCCACTATCAATTTTCCGATGATCAAATTACACATTTATACACGTTGTTTTATACTGTGTACAAGACATGTCTTGCAATCGTACTGTATCACCATTTCCTTTCACGACTACATATAACCGTGCAGCAATACTGAAAACAACCGAAAAACGTTAGGTGAATTTTACCCTTACCATCAACGACGGACCTCTCTAATGCCCGCAATTCTACGTTTTTACTTGTTTTCCTTTCCTTCTTGAGGTCTGTTAGTACATGCGCAGTCGCTACGCGCTGTTTACATTTCGAACTTCGCAACCCACAGCCTCCCTTCACACGAAACTACTGCAATCCTGAACCAAAGCTCCGAGAAACAATCAACCGATAAAAATGCATCAATATACTTACACCGTGCGACATTAAAATCGATCTTTATAAACAAAATCTCCAATAATTCAACAAACTACCCTGGCCACGCCTACTTCGGCCACAACAATCTAATTGATCATAAATAAGTAACCAGTGGCTAGCATAGCGCGAGTTGTTGTTGGGCCCATTCCATGAGGCCATAGCGGTCCCCTCTGTCACGCGTTGTCGTTGTTGTCGATGTTGTTGTGGACATCGATGCGCAGGCAGCGTGCGACAGTGGCGGCGTGCGACAGTAGTGACACCTGGTGAATGGCAATGTAAAACAGACGGCGTGCGGCGGCTCGCAGTGGCGAATGGGCCCAACATTTTTCAAATGCTTCTTGCTCTAGCAGTCATCTCTTGGTGTCTTGTATGAAAGCTTGCTTCCTTCTGCCGCACAGGTGATGGTCAATGTTCAGATGCTCGCGGAACTCGAGGAAGTGATCCAGTTCAAACTTGTACCCGAACGTCGCGAGGTGATTCGCGAAATGTGGTGGAACAGACTTCGGGTACGTTGGTTGTAGTATTCACTTAGGGCCGATTTCACCGACATGAGTTAACTGTAACCATCGTTTATCTCCGCACAATAACCCCCGTTTAGCGATAAATCGTTTCACCAACGCCAGTTAGCGACTGATCTCCGGTTAATCCTCAGTTAATGCAAATCCGATTTAGCTGTCTGTTAGAAATAACCTAAGTGCGGTTGACTGGCGAATTGACCTTCGTTGGTGAAACTGGCCCGTACTTGTTTAGACAGGGTTTCCACTCACCTGGAAAACCTGGAAAACTCCCCGAATTTTATGTTAGACCTGGAATTTTTGGTATGATAAGTCGATTTATGCTGATACTGTAACAGCTGTGTCACGTCCAAGTTAATTTGTGTTACAAAGCAATGAATTGTGAATGTCAGTAGTGAATGTCTCGTATTTTATGTATTTCGGCTGCGAACTATGACTGAAAGTGCCTGAGAAATTCTAAAATTAGACTGGAAAACTACCGGAAAACTCCTGGATTTTTTTTCTTCCAATAAGTGGGAACCCTGCATGATCTAAATCAATGGTTTTCTGTCGTTATTTCAAGAACACCTGTGACAGTGTATGCGGTGCTAATATGCAGCATTCCCAGCAACTAGATTTTACTCCAGCTGAGGCACTGTGTCTCTCTCTTCCCTTC
>Ga0209366_1000425_pt1 | contig 9960 bp, 8 predicted proteins | sample WorMetmaBAHAMAS2_FD_187391 | JGI IMG/M metagenome (GOLD analysis project Ga0209366, IMG submission 187391) | Marine gutless worms symbiont microbial communities from Max Planck institute for Marine Microbiology, Germany - Inanidrilus... | ecosystem: Host-associated > Annelida > Digestive system >...
CATTGATGGGTGTGGCTCAGGTGGGTATGGCTGGCCGTAAATAAATAAGTAAACAGTTGTTGTCCAAAGACTATGACGATGGAAAATCAGCACAAGCTGTCTACTGTGTTTGTTATAAAAATGTCTGCATTGCAGGTTCATATGATCATACAGTTCGTTTGTTTGACACACGGTGTAATACATCTGTTCTCCGAATTGATCATGGCTCTCCAGTGGAAAGTGTTGTTATGTTTCCTGGTGGAGGAATTGTTGCATCTGCAGGTTGATGGTTTTGTCACAGTATTCTTTTGTGTTCATTTTTGTGATTAGTTCACTTCCATTCATCGATATATGACTGACTTGAGGGCTTATTTTAATTTGGTCCCATGGAGGTCTGTAAAAATGCCTTACCTGTTACTCTCCAAAGATTTCTGGATATTACTTGAGTAACATTTTAAAGGCTAGAAACCATTGTGCCATCTAACAAGCAGTTAAAACACGGATATTAGTGATTTGTGCTGTGTGTGTGTATGTGTGTGTTTTTTTTTGTTGACTAGGTGAAAACAAGTTTGTTGTATGGAGACGAGATGTATTGCGGGGCAGGGAAAGATTCATTGGAGAGAATTTAATGTGACACCCCCAGTTAGTTAGAAGTCAGGCTGTCGTGTTAGTATTGATGAATGAATTATCTGTGAACATGCGTGATACACTTGCCGCTCACATACTTTATGTTAGTGCGGACTGAGTTATTCCTGTTGAGAGCTCCAATGCAATTCAGTGGTCAAAACCCCACAAATTTGCCTTTCCCATGGGGCATCTGGACCCCATACATGATTCCTTGAGGGACGACATAAGTCCACGACATGCCAAATGGCCTCTCAGTACATTGGGCCATTTTTGCAGAGCTCATTACTATGTCCAGCAAACAGACAGACACAGCTGCATCTGTAAGAATGGGCTGCATCGATCTGATGATGTAATGTGGCCTAATATTTATCATCAACTAATACTTACTATTTTCTGAGGGGAGGGTTTGCTTTGTGCAGTATTTTTAATGTTTATATTGTAGGTGACAATTTTATAAAAATCTGGGATATTTTGTCTGGCGGACGATTGTTGATGGCATTGAACAGTCATCACAAAACTGTAACATCACTGTGCTTCTGTATGAATTATAAGCGTCTTGTGTCAGCCTCACTTGATAGGTTAGTGATTGTAAACTTATAATTTGATTTATGTGTGAATTGATAATATTATATATATATATATAGTTTTATAGTAATAATAGTAATTATTATGAGCGACCGATGTGATATACGTCAAAAAGCATTAACCAGCACTGCCAGTTAGAACCAGAGGATTTTGTTGGAGCACTGTTCCACTTCTTGCATGCCCTTGCTGAGGGCAGCTAGTGCATTCAGATTAGGACAAAGATGTTAAATCGTAGTCATAGTCATTTTGATATAATACTGGTGTGTGACAGACAGACACAGCCCCATAGCTAATACCGATGTTAGCGTAGCGATGTGTGGGTAAAACTGTTGTTGTACCATCATCTCCAGTGATGATTTTAAGAATTGCGGTTCTGTCGAAATATGTTAATATTCTTTTGTTCATAGTGATACTTAAGTGTTTGTGAATATGTTGTTCAGGCATGTAAAGTTTCACGATGTAAATACTTATCAAGTTGTTCATTCATTGGACTATCCATCTGCCATACTGAGTGTTGCCATATCAGTAAGTACCATATAGTGGTTTCTAGTCCATTTCTTTGTTAGGATGCAAACTGCTGATTAGGCCTATGCATCGTACACAGCCGTAAGGTATGAGATTAGAGGACTTCTCGTGTAGTAAGCCTGCCGTTATGGGTGGGTGCACATTAATGTTTGGAAATTGTCAGTATCACTACTTTGTGATAACACTTCACATGTTTCAATAAACACAGTAATTCTTTTCCGTCAGCTACGTTAATTTTGTTACTGATATTGTTTATTACAGTTGTTGCACAATGATTGGTGAGATTAATATTTGTTGCAGCCGGATGACAGCCTGGTGGCAGTTGGGATGACTGACGGACTGCTGTCAATGCAGCGCCGTAAAGATGATAAACAACTAGCTTCTGAACTCGAAGAGAGGAAACGCCGGAAACATGCCATGAAACGCAGATTTAAATTTGACACACAGATGTACTCGTATAAGGCATCAAAAGTAAGTTTTCTATTTCGTACCTATCCTATTGTTTCTTCATTACTGAATTCCTATTGTGCAATAGACTACACGTGAGCAATGATGAATGTCTAGAGGATAAGACATTGTTAATATTCACTTTGTGCAGGAGGACAGTGTGATCGAACACTGGCGCAAACAAAAGCTGGCTCGCTATGATCGATTCTTCCGACGCTTTGAGTACAGCAAGGCACTGGATGCTGCAATGATGGTAAGACTCAGCACTTTGCACATAACAACACAGTTTAGTGGCTTGCTGGCACATGACTTCCACAAACTTGAAAAGTCGGTGAAAGGTTAGGGAAAAGTCCGGAATTTCACTTAAGATGAAGGAAAATATTGAACACTTAATTGTCGGTATAAGGAGTAAGGCTACCACTGTAGTGGTGCATTATTTTGATAGTTGGGTGATAGAATACTGGCATTGGGTCAGTATGGCATTTACTACTTTGGTACTGTGACAGATAGGATGGGTCATTGGATGTTGGATGCATCGGAGTTGCTGAAGGGAAGGAAGCAACTGTTATTTTGTTACAGACGTTGTTGGTGGATGTAAAATATCACAGAGAAACTGCACTAGGTATTAGTTGCAAATGTCACCTTGCAATGGTTGCATGAGTTCATTGTGAGATGATATTCAGAACTCTGTTGCATTATCTGCATTGTCTTTATGTATTGTATCTGGATGTTGCTAAGATTTGTCAAGTTTGTTAAAAATTTTAAAAAAAATTATAGTAGGAGTAGAAGTTAACGGAGTAATGCGGTTGACTGAGTTAAGTGAGGTAAAGTGGAATGTCTGTATCACAGATATATAAATGAAATTTCTTTAGAAATGTAATAGTGAAGGAATTTGTAAAAAATTGGTGTATACTATCTGAAATTATGACCAGAAATTAAATATCTTATTATACATACATGTGGGCTCATGAATGGCAATGAATGTTGGTTATAGTACTCTTGGATATAATGCACTGCTGCTTTTATGGACCCAGCAACTGTGTTAGATTAAGGGTTCAATGCACAACTGTCATCTTGCAGTATGGCTGTTGTTATCAGAAAATATAGTTGAACAGGAGGATTAAAGGATGGCTTCTATGGCTGCATTGTAGAATCTGTTAAAGATGGTCAGAATAATGTATTCTATGTTGAATTCGTAGTTTTCATATATAATAAAATATAAAAATGTAAGTTATTTATGTGTATGTTAGTTATTTTATGAGTGATTGTGGTCACTGCAGTGTGTGTATATGGTGACGCATTCATATCGTTAACAAATATTTTGACAGCTAAACGTACGCACAAAATCACCAGAAGTTACAATCAGTGTGATACAAGAACTTATCCGGAGGCATGCTCTTAAATCTTCGCTTTCAGGCAGAGATGAAAAGTCAGTTTGCACCGTTCTGAAATTCCTCATGAAGTATGTACAGTTTGCTTTTTGCTGTCTTTCTTACTGATTTCTTTGTACATAATTTGTTGATATATCACAGTGACTGCTATGCGTTAGCTTCTTACAAGTGTGTTATTTTTAGCACACATTGTTTTTAATGTTATGTAGATGGTGTGTAAACAGTTGGTTCAAAAAGGTTACCATTTTTGCAGATGTGAACCTTAGACTAGATATTGTAAGAGTTGCAAGAATTTTGAATGTGTGTGTTGTAATCAGTTCTTGTTGGTCTGGGTGACTGTTTTACATAGGAATCTCTGTGACCAGCGATATGTTGCAACTGTGATGGACGTTGTCGAGGTGATGTTAGGTAATTCACCACGTGCACTGTACTGTGTCATCTCATCATACTGAGTGATCATTGTTCATATTGTGCAACTTACAATGAAGGGTGTGGCTTGGTGGTGCCCTAGATAGATACATGTAATTGGACTTGCAGTCACCAGTTCAGTCTTGTGACAGCAGCAGTCTAGGGAAGTTGTTCATACTTTGTTAATAAGCGGTATAAACTGGTACGAGCAAGATCAATGATGATCTGAAGTGGAGGGTAACTGTGAACCTTATTAATTGGTCTGTCTGCTGCTACCAGAACAATTGTTGAGCCACCCAGTAACCAATAGCTTTTGGAACAAGACTGGTAGACATGGCCTATGTTCCAGCTTTTGCTTGGAAACTCTCTGACTAAATGCTTACCATTTTTGCCCTTTAAATCGAACAAATTATTAACAAGAATCTTATCTTCTTCAGTAGACTGCATATCTGCAAACAACCAGTGACGCCAAAAAAGCATCGTTTTCGCCCTTGTAATCTCTAAGTAAATTAAGGAAATAATAGCAGACATAAGTTATTAAACAAGTTTAAATAGCTCAAACTCTGATATTGCATATTGCTGGGAGGAGGCGCGACCACATACCGCTAGGTATTCTAGTTGATTAGGTGTCATTGCTAGTTAAGTACACTGAGTCAAATAAAACCAGGACACTAAGAGTTCTTTGTCGGTAACTTCATCAAATGTTGACCAATGTTCAAAATTATTTCACTGATAGATTCAGTAGTACATTTAGATTTGTAATAAAGTTCTTATTAAATATTTCTCCACACCTTAAATGTATAACTACACTACCTTGTGAAATCTTCATGTTCAAAAAATTGCCATGCTTAAGGACTGAGTCCAACAAACTGCTTTGTCAGACTCGGCCACCCGAAAAGTCTTAGTTTGCTATTTGTTGATACTGAAGTCAAAAATAATCTGCATAGTAATCTAACAAGAGAAAAACAGTTTTTGTCTGTCATAGGTACCCGTAAGTTGTCGGTCAGTTCTTTATCTTGAAGCAGGACATTGCACGGGAAACAGGGCATAGTGGGCGCAATCAACCTTTTTGCCTGTAACTTCAAGTGTTCACTGATTTTTAAAAAATATTTCACAGCAAAACATGACAATAAATATGTAGTGAAGTGATAGGTGAATAGCCAACCACATCTTAACTGTGCAGCTACACTACCTTGTGATTTATCATTAATCACAATGCATATTTCAGATTGTTGCTATTTTCAGACATTAGTATTTGATAAGGTAGTGTAGCTATTTGAGGTATGGTGGGGTGTTTAATGACAACTTTATTGCAAGTTTCATACTAAGCCTGTGGGTAAAAGAATATCAATCAACATTTGGTGGAGTTACGGACAACTTGTCTCCAGTTTTTTTTGACTTAGTGTACATGTACATGTACACCAGCAGACAACATGCATGCCTTCAGGGTACAAATCTAGGATATTTTTATGTGTTTGTGGTCAGACTTGTATGAAGATCTTATTTCCAGCAGCCGGTTGTTGCACGACATGTTTGCTCAGATACGTTCCATACTGACAGCTGAACACGAGCTTGAAGGTTCTGCCCTGCAACTTATGGGAATGCTCGACGTCATAATGTCTTCGTCGACATTTGTTAACACTGCTGATGTCAGCTGAGTTTGATGCATCGAGTGTTGTATTATTTATTACAAATAAAATGGCTGAAATGTCAATTTGTTGTATGTTTTACAGAGATGTATGCAACTGTACCATGAAAGCTGAGACTGGGTGGAGGCACCTTTTCTGATAGTGTACAGTATTCACATATGTACCAGCCTTCTAAATTATCACATAACTAAACTTCTAATATTACTACAGATAATCAGTATAATATATTCTGTCTCCAGTATTCTTTCGTACAGTAATTCACAGGTACTAAAAGCCAAACCAGTTGATAACAAAGGATTAACAACTCATTGTTCATTGAGAGGTGTCCAACTGACATCACTGACACTTTTGTATATTTAGCTTTTTGTGTATTAGGAATTAATGGAACTAAGTCATTTGGTTAATCATGCATTGAATGATCCTGGTATAACACTGCAAGCCTCAAATGGATGCATTGTTGCCGCACAAAAGAACAAGAAACACTTCATATACAATGGCATAGCAGGTTTCATGTGGGTTACTGTTACCTGCATAGTATTATCATGTTCCTCACATCACCTTCACCTGGGAAATGATGCTACATTACAAGCACCAAAGTATACTTTACACTGCAGACTCATCATGATGTGGATACAGTGTGACACTAGCTTAATTTCATCCTTCAGTTCTTGACTGGTAGTGCTGGCTAATGCAGGTTGTCCTATACAATAGCCATAAAATGGTAGCGTTGTTGTTGTGGCACCCACAGCATTCGTTCAGACCATGGCTGAACTAAAAGCAGGTGTTCAGAAAATGAGGACAGGTTATGTCCTCAATCCTCATGCTTAACTGAATCAACGTCCATGTTTTTGCATCAGCAAGAGCAAGGCTTTCTAGCCATAGTGAGAGCTGAGACCTACTGTTCGTCATACAGCCAGCCAATGCATGTCCTCAGTGAATCTTGTCAACGAAGCATATTATACAGATCTTGCAGTGCAGTGTACTAATACCTTCAAAATCATCTGTGTCAATGTAATGGATGTTATAATCAGACAGTGGATGTTAGTGTGATCATCTCGTTTAAATTGCAAATACTGGTATTTGATGAAATAGGGCATAATTTGCACTGTACTACCAATGTAACATTAACTGCAGTTTACACACCATGCGCTTTGACTCGAGAAGCAGCCTACTTTTTTAAAGACTGTCAAATCCAATGTGTCTTTTCATGTCAGGGCAGTACGTGTGCTCGACCTACATCTAAGCCAGTACAAAAATCACACTGCCAAAAATTAATCCTATGTACATATATTAACCGATGATATTGTCGTCATGTTCATAACATTCTTACATTACAGTTCAAGCTGCTACAGATATACATGTAATATAAACAGTATACACAGTCACTGAGATTATACAACATTTACTCCATAAGGATAAGTTTCTTCAAATTGTTAAACTTGTCATTCCCAAGAATCCTCTCTACTTGGAACAAAAACTTAATACATAAAATAGTTGTGTTTAAAATGAAGTTTATACTCATAAATATTCTAAAATCACCAGCAAATTCAAATAGTATGGTAACCTTATACTCTGGAAGTAGTGGTGGATCAATATATTGCAAGTATCGATCTATCAACTTGATACGATATATCGGTACTTTGATACCGAAATTTTCATATTTCATTGCACATTTAAGTGAGTCACTAGTCAGTAATAAAAATAGGTTATCTGTCACCAATCACCATTATCTACTCACAAATTAAAACACTGGGTATGCTTACAGGTAAGCTTACATGTAGTCTAACCACCAGTACCTGTTTCCACTGCATGGCGTAAATCACTGCATTTCATCAACAACTGACATCTCATTGAATCTGGTGATGCACTACTGAAGACTTTTATCACAAAGTTTAAACGTAAATGTAGAATAGGCTAGATGCGTTAGTTGTGTTCAAATGGGCTTTTACAAGCAGGCATAATGGCTACTATGTAGAATACTAGTTAGTGGTTAGTGTAAAACTGTAATCTAAAAACAATATGGCAACAGCTGCATTCACATAAAACGATGAACTGTTTCCCATGTTTTAGGCACTGGATAATATTCTATACGTGTTCTGGCATAATTTGTGTGAAATCCTTGAACAGATAAATTTTCAAGAAGAAAACAAGGTTAGGCAAGACTTGGAATTGTGACTTTATGAGTTCTGTGAAACATTGTTGAGTTGGAAAAAAAGAAATTGTGTTACAGTATGTCCAGAAAATATGTTCAGCTAGGATGACTTACTTATTTACGTGTACAAAATATCAATGTCGCGATATTTGACGTCAATGATATTGATATTGTGTCAAAGTACAAAAAGTTGTATAGATCCAGCACTATTTGGAACCATCCATAAATGAGGGAGAGTGAAATATGGCCAACAGTAGACAAACAGAGACAGAGGGAGGAGTCACATGCAAGCGACATTCACAGTGCAGAAAAATACTGAATGACAAACACTGTCAGAGCCTGTGGATTTAGCATGTTTTAATGTTTATGTCTGCAGGTCTATGATGGAATAATGTGGATGAATGCAGACAGGGTCCAATTTTGAATACATCATAAATAGAATGGCCAATACTTGGGCAGTTACAAATAAACATAACAGTGTTCGAATGTTTATGTTAGGCCTACATATCAACACTGTGGCAGTTGTGACAAGTTGAAGCCACAAGAAATGGCTATTACTTGTCCCCACTTGCCTTCTGCTTCTCTCTCATACGATCTGCATCTCTACAACACAAAACGACATACAGCAAATAACCATGCTACATGTACACAAATTCTCAGTAAACAAACTCTGTGAATGGTCGGTCCGTCATTCACTCTGTATGCTGTCATTTTACATTTGAATTGTAGTGTTTTAAGGTAACCAAAATGGACACCGAAAATGACAATGAAGAGATAAGGTTAAAGCAAAAAGCACAGCCAAAACGTGGTTTTTACCCGTCAAGTAACTCAAGTTGGCAGTTTTAAGGCATGTTCATCTGTTTACTTCACATATCTCTTAGTCTCTTACCAGTACCAACATTTTTGCCTTCAGTGCTTTGACACTGTTGGCTGGCCATTAGGAAGAGCATCTGGCCTGTAAAAGTTGAATCATTAGAAGCTGGTGTAGTAATCTATCTGAAGTAAGGTTGTGAATGATTTGCACACGATCCAGCTAATGCCACTGGTACTACATCGTCTCTTGCTTCACTAAAATCCAGAATGGCTCTGTCTTTCTAGTGCCAGTCTGCCCTGGTTGTCCTGGAAAAGAAGCAATTAAATGGGTGTTGTTGTTTACTTTCAACATTTTTAGCGCGAGATGTAATATATACATCTCGCTCTTATGCTACGATGTCAGTGTCCGTCTGTCTTTGACGGAAGTGCATTGGCGCATTAAAGTTAATTAGCTTTCAAATTACTATCCAAATTTACCGTGCATTGTGGTCGCGGTGCATGCCGGGAAGAGGGGAGGGGTCATCTCGCGCTTTGCTGGCCACTGCTAGGCCCTCTTGTAAGTCTTTATACTGGTGAATCTGTGCTGCGATTTATCAAGAAATCCCAGTTAAGAATTGGTCAGATATACAGGAGCATATGAGTAGTTTTACTGCTACTATACCCTTTCTGGCTGGCAGGCTGAACTAGCACCTTTGGATTATGGGACAGAAGGCACTTTACAGATACACTGTGTCTAAAAAATGTCACTGATGTTGCACACTATAACTTCAATGCACATCAACCGATTTTGCTAATTTTTGGCAAAGATATTGCTATGTGAGTACGCTATCGAATGGTGATTTGCTATCCCACCTCTCCTAACTAATGTCTCTCCACTACCTGGGGAAACATCAACTCCGGAAATTGGGTATTTTCAGTCGTACTATCTACTGTGTCTGCTATAGCTTGCTATATCTTCGACACTTATCAACCAATTTTGATAACTTTTTGTAGACAGTAAGGCCATAGTATCAAGTATAGTGTACAAATATTATTTTTCGCTTGGCCATTTTTGTGTAACACCAGTTCCTGAACAAGATAAATGTTATCAGCTGTGCAGGTACTGCGTCATCTGCTGCTACCAGAACAATGGTTGACCCACCCAGTAACCCATAGCTTTTGCAACAACACCGGTAGACATGGTCTACATTCCAGCTTTTGCTTGGAAACTCTCTGACTAAATGCTTACCATTTTAGCCCTTTAAATCGAACAAACTGTTAATTAGAATCTTATCTTCTTCAGTAAACTGCATGTCTGCAAACAACCAGTGACGTCAAAAAAGCGTCGTTTTCGCCCTTGTAATCTTTCAGCAAATTAAGGAAATAATAGCAAACAGACATAAGT
>Ga0209366_1000426_pt1 | contig 9957 bp, 7 predicted proteins | sample WorMetmaBAHAMAS2_FD_187391 | JGI IMG/M metagenome (GOLD analysis project Ga0209366, IMG submission 187391) | Marine gutless worms symbiont microbial communities from Max Planck institute for Marine Microbiology, Germany - Inanidrilus... | ecosystem: Host-associated > Annelida > Digestive system >...
CAATACATCAACGACAACGCCATTACTCCAACACAGAGTGACGGAGGTACCCGGAAACAGAAATCTCGCGAAATCTCGTGACCTACTTACACACTCTATAGAATTCTACGTTGTTTACATTTGTTTCAAATTAATTACTGCCATATTTAACTGTGTGATTACTGCAGAAGTTTAATATGAAGTTTGCAAAAAATAAAACTATGTACTGTTGTAAGTATCAAGAAAGCACTGTTTGAATTTCTGAATAAATCTAAATGAACGATATAATTCCAGTTCCAGGTCTCCTAGATGAATAGCTGATCACCGTGTAGATGATTTAGTACAGTATAAGTATTAGTAAGTAAGTTAAGTAAGTATACGTGCTTTATTATGGTGCTTACAAACACAGACACATCAAAATCAGACAATTAGCAATACATACAAACATACTTCCTTATATTCATCTGTGAACTTTATAAATACTGTTTTGTTAACTGAAATCCCATAACTTCCTTTGATCGGTTTCTGATACCAGTCAGATTGGCGGTAAAATCAAACTTGCCAACATCAATATATTCGCGATGCAGATGATATGCTTCCGTCTAGACAACCATATACAGAATTTTTGGGTTCCATCAATTGCATCACCCAATCTTTGCACTGGCAGTGATATCAAGAAAGCACTGTTTGAATTTTAACACATTCCTTTATCATAATACTTTAACAGTGTATGTGTGCATTTGTCACACTCAATAAAAAGATTACTTACTTACTTACTGTGATAGTCTGACTGCTGAATGCTTACAGATACTAGTACTAACCATAAGCCTAAACCTATACCCTGTTGTTATTTTAAGCAAATAATAACAAAATTATTACATGACTAAATCAAGTATATGATTGGCCATCACTGTGGATAAAACTCGAGATCCCTTTTGTTACGTTTCTATCAAGTGTTATGATTCCATCTTCAGTTGATGAAATGTTAACAGTTGTGTAATAATGTCCTTACTTTGCCACTTTGTAATTTGCATTGTTGTTTTATAGTTGCATAAAGTGGCAAGAAATGGCCTGGTGCCATCAGTCGAGTTTGAACAATGCCTCTTGTTGATCTTGGCAAAAACTTGCTGGAGGCAGCAAGACTTGGACAGATAGAAGCAGTTCAGATTCTCCTGTTGAATGGAGCTCTGTTTACAACAGACTGGGTATTTCTTGATTTGTGATTAGAAATTACACAGCTATGATTTGATTTCTCTGCAGAATGCTTCATTTGTTGAGGGTATAAATGGCAGGTTACTATTGCAAGGAATACCATTATATTAAACTTGATAACAGTATTTCATTATGTTCTGTCATGCACTGAATGTGTGGCACTTACTTCCATAATCGTTGAGAACTAAATAGTAATGTAAACATAACTTATTTTCCTACAGTCTAACCTCGTTTTCTCGCCATAATTCATCCCAAGTATATTTTTGGCGAGAGGCGAGGTTGGCAGGATAACGGGAGACTACAGTGTGGAATGTCTCTGTCATCCACACAGCTGCTGCTTGTAGTTTATAGCAGGCCTGTATATTGGGCCACACGAGTTAGCTCTGGTGGGTGAAAAAATTCAGAACACACAATTCTTTCTGTGCTGCCACGTGCAGAGAATAAACATGACAACGCTTAATAACAGTTACTGACTGCATGTGGTCACAACTCCACATTGTTCAGTGCAGTGTCTACCGCTGCTGCTGTATCAGTGTGAAATGCACACCAGTTGGCTGAATGTCGCTGTCTAATCCTCATCCTCCTCTTCTTTGCCATCCTCCTCACAGTTTACTCCACTGATGAGCCACGTCGGTCCATGGCCATTGCTACCGATGGCCGTGATCGGTCACAGCTGAAGCTGTGGGGACGGGCAGTGGCAGTGACTGACGGATCAAACAGACAGATATGTTGGTGGTATGCTGTAATTGGAAACAAGTGTCACTGGCCACTGCAGTCGGATGACGTGAGTGACATGCTATATGCATTTTACTGAATCTGATCACTAGTGACTCGGCCTTAAATGGCGAGATATCGGGTGTAATTTACACTGAGCACTGTTGTTTTATCGCTTGGCGAGGGCGATATGCAGGCATGGTGACTAATAAGGTAAATTGCGTCATAGAAAATCAATTCCAAGGCAACTGGCACAAGAAGCGAGTTTGGCGAGATACTGAGGGGCAAGGTAAAGGGGTTAGACTGTACTTATATAATAAACAGTATCCTAACACACAGTTTTTATTTTGCTAGATCCTTAAGTTTATTGAGTCATCCCATGGCATTCTGGCACCAGTACCCAGAACGTCGGTTTATGCCAACACATTTTAAATTTCCATAGACATCTTACTTTCATTTTAAGAATTCTGCTGTTGTCCAGCTTGACAATAATCTGCAATAAGTAGTATTAGCTGTGTTTTTGATGTCAGCTGGGCAACAGTGCACTACACTTTGCTGCACTGAATGGTCACACTGAGATGTGTGAAGTTCTGCTGCGTGCCGGTGTCTCTCGCGATGGACGCACCAAGGTTAATCGCACGCCGCTGCACCTTGCCGCGCAGCACGGACATCTGCCTGTCATAATGCTGCTGATTGACAGTGGTGCTGATGTTCATGCCACCGACATGGTAACTAGTTCTGTCTTATATGGCACAACTCAGAAAAACCTCTCTAAACTCCAACGAACACAGAACCTTCTTGCACGTGTTGTCACTGTCTCCTTTCAGTCTAGTTTACACAATCTCATCCAACGGCCCTACTGGCTCCCCACTGAAGACCCCATCAATTTCAAAATAGCCAGTATAACTTTCCACACTCTCCATTCCTCTCAACCTGCTTATCTACTTTCATCCTTGCATGCTTGTGATTCCACTTGTTCTCTTAGGTCGTCAAATACCAATTTGCTCTTCATCCCATATGTCCGCACTTCTTTTGGCACCCATAGTTTCAGTGTTACAGCTACTACAATCTGGAATTCTCCCTTCAGCCATTCGAATGTGTACCAGCCCTGACACCTTTCTCCATCACCAACTATTTCCAGCAGGCCTTCCAACCCACTTGGTGCCTTCCTCTTGCTGACTATGGTGCACATTTCAAAATTATATTTATTTACCTACTTACTAACTGTTCAGTGATCGGCAGCAACTTGATGAATTTCATGTGCAAGATATGAGTACATAGTTTGTGTGAATCTTGACTGACAGTAATGACATTTAACTTGAATTAAACACAGTTTACAACAGTTATACTACAGTTAATGGATTGTACAGTTGAACCCGAATTATCAAGCTGCACAATTGTTTTTTTCCTCTACATGTTTTAAACCCATACATCACCACTGAACAGGCCAAAAATTATCACATCCTATTTATGCATGATCTTTGGTTATTACGTCTGTATAACATATAAAGTTGTCAGTTAAAGTTAAACAAACGTTGAATGGTGGTGGCAAATTACCAGCAGCAGATAGTAAATATCGGTGTGTGTTTGAGCATGTATCTGTGTGTGTGTGTGTGTTGCTGGCAGATTGGCATGAGTGCCCTGCACTGGGCAGTACAGAAAGGTCACACTGACACTGTTCAGTTTCTCATGCAGCATGGTGCCAATGCTGCCTTGCCTAACAAGGTCTGTTCAGTGGATTCTTCCTTAACAGTTACTCTTGACTGTACTGCACTTGTTCAGCAGGATAGAAGTAGTACAAATTATTATATAGTTAGTGTTGAAAAATAACAAATATTGGGGTGACTACAGATACATTGTAAATGCTAAAATGACTGGTTAAAATGCTGAAAAGGAAATTTAAATGCACTGGAATGAAAATGAGATCTTAGTAACATTAGTTGGTTGCGTGGCACAGAGGTAGAACATCAGTCTCTGGCCGACGAACTTTCTCTCTCCTGTTTTTGACAGCAGCTGATGGGTGACCACTATTGTGGGTAAACCATCTGCTACAGATTAACCAATTATGCCAACTCAGCCTAACATCCTTTTGGGATCGATAAATGAGTAGTAAGATGGAATCGGAAGTATGCTACTATGTACGGGTGGTGCCATCTGGTGAAAGCTACAGAGATAACCGCATTGTATACAGTATACATCTATGATTTTTGTCAGTAACATGTTGTTGTCATTGTTGCCGTTATCTGTAAGTGCATGAAAGTAGCGCGTCTGAAAGTTTAATGACTGTTTAATTTTGTAAGCTCAAAGACAAAATTTGTCAATGTGATAGTATTGTTGTTGCAGTTTTATAAGACGCCGTTGGATATTGCTGTTGATATCGGTCGAGACGACCTGTTGCAGCTGATGCAGCATTTGTCAGTATGTATTGGCTTGTACATCTTGCATGCTTAGCAGAAAACATTTTCGTCAAATTTTGACTCAATGACCAGATTTTACTTTAAAGTGATTAAGACTATTGCGTTGTGTTGAGAATTGGGCATAACTGTTGTGTGTGTGTGTGTGGGCTGTTAGGGTGCCGAGGAAGAAAAATTTGACTTGACGGACTGTGATACGGTGACGCATGAACTTACTGAGAATGATATGTCTGAATCTGCGCTTGGTCTAGCGAACGATGTGCTTACAACAGTCGTTATAGACACTGACAACGACCAGTCTTTGCATGTTCACACAACAGATCCACCATCTCTGAACACAGCTGTACAAAATGTTACTGTTACTGTACCAAACGTAATCACTATTGCACCGCAAGTGACCTGTCAGTCTGTACATACCGCCGATGAAACTTTTCCAGCGTCACCATCGGTGCTGTCGTCAAAGACATCATCAGCTGATGGTATGTATGATCTGTACTTGCTCAGTGAGTGAAAAGACCTTTGTTTTGCTTTGGGAATCCAGTGTATCGAGCAGTTTCCAGCACAGCGCACACCTAGCCATTTGCACTGTAACTAGTGTGAAAACCACATTTAGACATCGTTAATGTCATTTCCATTTATAAAGTAGTGAGACATACTGCAACAACCATGATGACATGATCAATGGGACTACGTGAATAAACTAAAGATAAAAATGTATGTTCGAAAATAATATGTACGTGCTGCTGTTAAAATTTTAAATCAGTAAGAATCTTTTAAAAGCTGACATAATACAGTTGCAGTCAGTAACTAGTACAGAAGTAACCTGTAGACAAATAATTAGTGTACTAGTGTTTCTTTAGCTATTGGTTTTTTGTTTCATTTTTGTCTCCATCAAGGTTTTTAATTTTCATTTTTGTTAACAAAAGCATTTGCATTGCTGCCGGTACATTATTTACTTTTAGTCAGTGAAAACACCGCTCTGGCTGACCACACAAGCACTGTTGTTATTTCTGTAACTTTGTCCATTGTTTGCACCGTCTGTAATTGTGTGTGTGTTGAAGGTTCAATGACAGCGTCGGACACACTCACATGGCTTAAAACTCATGGCACAGCTATTGACAACACAAGCTTCGTGACATCAATGCTCTCCAGTGGACAGAAAGTTGTTCTGACTGGTAACTCTTTATCTGTCTCAGATATTGTTTATGTTCACCATAACACAACCCAATGCTAGTGCCGTTAAAATAGTGATACTCTAGAAATGGTAATTTTTATGTAACAGCTCTCCCTCTAAAAGTGTCACTGTTTTAAGAATTTTTAATCTAATTCTCCCTGTAGTGTAGGTAATAGTTGTGGCTTTGTACCGTCAGAGAGCAATAAAGGGAAGGATTTCCCTTCTCTTTGGAGCCAGAGGCTAATAATAATAATAATATAAGAATAATAATACTAATATAATAAGAGTATTAATGAAAATGTTACGATATTTATTATTTATATAACATCTTAAAGTCAGAGTATAAAGAAACAATGTGAGTGGTGCCCATGACTGGCACGAGAATGTGCATTTGGTGACGCAAAATTTTCTCACCAATCATGCATTTGCATCAAGAGGGCAACTGACAGCTGTTACGTGGTAAATTACCATTAAAGACGACAGCGAGTATGTGTGTATGTGTTGAAATCTGCTTAAGAAGTCAACGGCTGGATGAATTGGCGTTACCAGGACTAACTGTAGAAGACGCAAAGTAGCATAGATTGGATGTGGTCCAGCAGCAGTCGAAACATTGTATTTATAGGTCAAATGTTATTTATAGCTAACCACAAAACAATCTAACTGTATAATAGTGACTGTGCTGATAATGGACTAGATATCCCGAGTGGCCAGTAGGACAGCCACTTGCATCTGTCACTTTGTATGCTTGTCCGAGTGTCGTAACTCTAAAATGAAACAGCTTTAGCTATCACCACCAAAGTTTGGTCCATATCTGGTTCATAGCATCCGCTAGCTGTGCTAAGAAAAGTCAAGAGGTTAAAGGTCAAGGTCACATGGTTATGTTGCTAGTGAAGTGTGCAACTGCTGCCAATATATTGGACTGCACATCGATAGGACTGTACATGTTTATAGTTTACATTTAATGCGAGTCAATGCAGAGTGAATGATTGGTTGATGATGCAGAGGCGGGCAAGCTGCTGATGAGCACCGTCAAACCGTTTCCAGACATGATGCTCACACAGACGGTGAGGCAACCACAACCACTGTTCTACCTACTGTCGTGTCTGTTTGCCACATGAAAAACTAGATTAGCCGGTTTCTGGCAGTTTGTGCCTCCCACGTATGCCTCATCAGAATACTTTAGGAACTTCTGTGCTTTGATTAAAACAACATGACTACAGAGTTACAATAGAGCACTTCACAAAGACTCTGTAGTGCACTTGTTCTGAGCAGAAGAAGAAACATACATGTGATTATTTATTTATTAGTGGTATTATTGAAAGTAAATAAAGCCTGCAGAAATTGCAATCAGTGTGTCAGAGACAGTTTAATCCACTGCCCAGGCCACGTGGTGGTTCTGTGACCGCTTCGTGCAAGATGCATATTATAGCTTGAACTTTTAACAGAGTTTCACTTATATCGATACATTCTACATACGTATTTACAGTCCTGATTTCGTGTGTAACAAGTGGACAGACAGTTACGTTGTGCTGCATAGCGGACTGAACTACATGAAACTGGTTCAATTTTTGACAACTTCAGCTGACATAAACTTGAATGGTGCGGTGTATCGTTGTAGCATGAGGTCAACAAGAATAAAATGAATCCCGACAACAAGGAACACGCTGATGCATCTTGTGCGTTGATTTGTGCTAATTTCTATTAAATCTGTAATATTTACAATATAGTCTTTACCTTGAAGGCGCGATATGACCTGTATTGTGTTGAAAGCGCCGTCAAACTGAATCAACCAACCGACCATCACTTTGCATTACATACTTCGTCGGAGCGATGATATTTGATCAGTCTGCAAGAATATGAACTGATGCTAAGTCTAAATACATGTGGAGCTGTATGTTTTTACCATTGTTTTCTTGATGACTGCTGGGTCTGCCTAGCCTGACTGTCAGTGTCTGCAGAGTAGCAGCACTGGTGTCAAAATTGGTATAGTCCTTACAGTTCTCCCAGGTCGATGGGTGAGTCCCGGTGCCTAGCATTTTTATGCATTATTAAGCTCACACGCAGCAGAAGCATGTGAAAGTGGTTGGGCATGATGTCATTTGGTGACTGTGATAGAGAAAATTAAAGAAGCATTCCGGCAAGCATTCTGACAGGCAATGTCTTGATGCTTCTACAGTGCTCAAGTCTAGGCTAAACAGGGTAGCTGTGTCCCACAGAGGCAAAACATAGGACTTGCGAGCCCAATAGCTTATGCCACTTATGTTTATTATTGAGTCTCAAGCCGACATTCCTGAAAATATTGACGAAATCTACATTACCAAGAGGTGTACCGCCACTATCATCCCAGAGTTGATGCTTATGAAGCCTGGACTCGGAGTAGAGGCACAGCACGTGGGACTAATGCACTGTCTGACAGTGCCTGCCGACTACACAATAGAAGTGAATGTCAGCACCACCTTGTGAGGCTGTATGGCTTGAGGTTTATTGACTTGATGTTTAACGTCCCATGTGAGACAAACTGGATCATTTTGAGGACATCTTGATAGGCCAGTACTGAAAGATATTATTGCTTGGGAGAGATAAGCGTTAATTCTGTGAGTGTCACCGTGTGCAGATGATGAAGTTGAGGAGCCGCTGTCAAAGAAATCAAAGTGTTCAGAAGATGAACTGACAAACAAGCAGCAGCAGCAGCATGATGCACAAGACATTGACAACACCATGACTGATAAACCATCATCATTGAAACAACAGCTGCGCAGGCCTTCTTGATTAACTGTTAGTTCTATAAACACTGGCACCTTTTGCAGTAGTTTTATGTTGATAGTTGTGACAGTATCGCATGTTTCCTTTGCTCCGAGACCAATGGTGCTGGCTTCTGTGATGAATTAATACGAACACAAGATATGTGACTCGGTACATTGCCCGTAAGTTACGAGCTCACATCTAACCATTTTGAGTCGGCGTGCACTAACATAGTATTGTATTCAGTTGCTACGATACATGACTCGGTCAACTGTGTAGCCCTAGACATACAACTGCCATTTGTTGTTTTTCAACCGAACACTTTGGTGCTATCGCTCAGTACAAAAGGTTATGTTGCATGCATTATGTAACAAAGATGATGGTGGAGGTTTCTGTACATTCATGAAAGATGACATATGTTTCTGCATTAGTTTGTATGAAAAAACTGCTTCCAAAAACTTAACAATGACAAAGTGTCTGTGAGGGGCCGAAAGCAATATTTATGGAAGAATTAGCATTTGATAACATATTGTACACTACATGTACATACTTCATAGATGGGGTTTGTAGGCCAGAGTAAGTGGAGTGTAGAGTAAATTCATCTGTACAACTTTAGCAATTAGCACATAGGGCCCGTCAGTAAATAAAGAATATTTATCCCAGATCCAGCTTTACTTGATATTTGGTGAACTTCTGGTGTTGAGCAATACGATTCTAATCATACAGTTTGTGTGAAAGTTGCAAATTCTACATTTTTAGTAACAAATAAAAGGACAAAGTGAGCTGAGTTATCGAGGTATTATTTATGCAATTGTTTTGTAAGGTAATTTTAGATTGTTTAAGACTAACCTTAACATGATGCATCAAATGTTGCATTGACGCCTGTATTAAGCTTACCGTCTTTCACCGGAAACAGAAATAACATAGATATATTCTTATATAACTGACGCGCCCTATTATTTCGTAAGGTAAAAAAATTGACATCTGGACATCAACAGTCGTCGATGATCATGAAATCAGTGACACAATAGGCCGCGGAACTCGTCCACTCTACTACGTACGAACGGGCGACTGAAGAGACCTTTCAGCCTGAGCGACAGTAGATATTAGGCGTCTTCTTGTAAGTTCATTATTTCTTGATCGTATGCAATTTACGAAAAGGCAACAATTTTTCGTTTATTGACCTGGTGCGCATCGCAGTCAAACAAACGTATTTTCGTCACGGCAGCAAGTTCGTTACAATTTTGACGAGCTTTCGCGCTCCACAATAACTGAACGGCTGAAGCAATTTCGTCTTACAGTTAAAAGCATACTTCAGATAAACCTATAGTGGACACAATTGGCTTACGTCGACCGTGGACGCGATTTCATTCCGCCATTATTGGAAATCATGCGCAGACTCAGTTGGCTGTCACCTCTACAATTGACAATGTCATTATGAACAAACTCCTTCCGAAAATGTCGGAATGCGATATGCACGCGCATAACACACAACTAGAAAATGCGAGTAGCCCGCTCGGCATAGTAATGCCGCCCCCTAATTAATAGGATTTAAAAACCAAATACAGATCCACGCAATGCCTAGCAGTGCCGCCGCCTAGCGAACGTAGTCAAACTAACGCGGATATGTACCGACGTCTGCTGTACATTACATTACATTACATTACATAGAAATTATTTAAAGTCGCCTATGGTTAAAAACTGCTAAACGACTGTCCGACT
>Ga0209366_1000427_pt1 | contig 9953 bp, 7 predicted proteins | sample WorMetmaBAHAMAS2_FD_187391 | JGI IMG/M metagenome (GOLD analysis project Ga0209366, IMG submission 187391) | Marine gutless worms symbiont microbial communities from Max Planck institute for Marine Microbiology, Germany - Inanidrilus... | ecosystem: Host-associated > Annelida > Digestive system >...
CCTTTTTACTGTGTACCATTAATAATGCTGAAGTGTTAAGATGTAAAGCATTAGTGTTGGCACGATACAGCCTTTCAGCAAGTAATATGGTACGATACGATACAAAATACAATCGCGATACAACGATAAGATACGATACAGAACGCTGTATAACAGGCACTTACCTAAAATGAACAAATACCGTCTGCAGGCCGCCATATTAAAAGTTGTTGTGAATGGCGGCATCACCAGTCAAGCATGACAGTTGCTGTTGCTGCTATATACTGATCACTTTTATGTAGTGACATGATGTCGCTATGACGTCAATTGATGTCATTCATCATTTGTTCACCACGTTCATGCCATGCATGATATAGTGTGCATGTGTACATCTTGCGCTTGACATTTTTCTGTAAAGTTAACTCACAAGTTACATTATTTTGAACAGATGCTCTGTTAACGCAGACAAGGTCTGTCAGAAAAAATTTTGGTAGCAACTAATAGTTAGGTGGACATGCCATGACGGGGAATGTCAGACAAACCTAGCCGTGCCAGGTGCACTAATTAGTCTCCAAGAACACACCATGCCGCGGCACACTCTCGCAGCTTGCTGGCTGCGACAGAATGCAAATGATAGGAAATGCAAAGGGAGGAAAGAAAGGTCGGGCATGAACTGCAATAGCTGGAGCCTGGATATGTACCAGCCGGTTGTTGTCATTCGTTGACTGATTGATTGATTGATTGCGCCTCTGCTACATTCAGTAGGATGCTTCAATGATGCATTGTAGTTTGCTGGTCAGTTAGTGTCAGTTCACACATTTGGTTCATCGGGGATATGTTTGTTGGCTGTGTGGATCTCCACGCTGTGGAGTGATGCTAATTGCTGGTGCTACGAGTCTGACTAGAGCTGTGCAGAATATTATTTTGTTTGGAGAAGAATTATTGCGATATCGAGATGATGCGATACGGCGCTAATATCGCGATATTCGATACGATGTGATGTATCGTGCCAACACTATAGAGCATACTAATAGCATATTGATGCATTTTTCTGGTGACAGTAGTTCTCAGACTATAAGGAATTAAGCATAATGATTGTGAATCGATCTTGTGTTGCTTATATACGTCTGACAGCTGACGAAGCTGCAGAATGCTCAGTATGCCAAGGATGGACAGATAAAGATCCTGAGAGATAGATACAGCCAGGTGCAGGCGGAGTTGAGCATACAGAAGCAGAAGGCATTGAAAGCCATCGAACAGCAAATGGAAGAGAAGAGCCAGAAAGAGGCAGAACTGGAGCGTAATGTGGAACGATTGTGTTCTGAGCTAAAATTCAAAGAGCATGAACTAACTGAACTACATGGTATGCTTACTTTTCATAACTTGCTTCTTTTTTTATAGACCAAAGTTAAAGCTTTAGATTTTCAGTTATGTACACGGCAAATTGTTTACGTAATTATTGCAGCACTCCGCCATTTGGCTGTGTTTATGTTTCAGTTTATGTTTTGAATCGGTCCTGTTAAAATTTTTTTTCACAGTTTCTTCTCCCGAATTACTTTTACTGTCCCTTAAAAATTTTGCCGGTAGCTTTTGGGTAGTTCGAAACCCGGGTTCGGGTACTTTTTCTGGGTCCTAGGACCCGATTCACATCCCTAGAATTAAATACTTAGTTGAATTATGCTAAAATGCTGTGACAAAGATTTTATTAGCACTGTTATGTGAGAAACTATTATGTGAGAAAGTTTATCAACTGCTTGGCTTTGCATACTAGCAAGAAAAATCTTATATATGTTTTGCTTTTGTTATACATGGTCAAGCCAAGATGGATAATGTATTTATACCTGCAGTATAGATGCTTAGATGCTGCTGAAGAAATATGCCTATTTTCTTGTATTATGTCCAAACTGCTGTTCTTTTATTTTTCAATAGTATTATAGTATCCAGCTGCTCTACGCAAACCCTGTTAGAGAGTTCACACAATTTGTGAAAGATGAAGATGACAATTTGTTTGCTAGTACTAGTGTATTATAAATTTTTCTGCAAACATTATTTTGTAAGCCGCAGCTTCTGTTGATGTTTACTTAGGCTCTGTGAAAAAGCTGGAACGACAGCTCCAGTCGGCTGTCGTTACTTCTCAGTCATCTGTTACTACACCCGAAGTGTCGCGATCGCCCGTGGCATCTAGAGTCAACGGATTAATGGAATCTGTCCATCATCGTATCAGTTCTTCTCCACGTAAATCTCCATTGCCACATTCCTCTGATTCCTCATCCAGAATTCTTCCCGATACTGGTGTGTTGGCAAGTTGCATTTAGATTTTGCTGTAACGTAAACTTACCGAGGGTGTCATTATGTAGCTGTGGACACGTGGGCTAGGCCAGAGCACACAGCTGGTGTGCGCTATCACATCAAGATGATTCAGAGCCAGGTTGAAAGTGCACAGGTGACATCTGAGACAGGGTGCCCCACACCCAGAAAACCACATAGTATACTGTCGTTTAAGAAAAGATGACTATCATACATTAGAGTGTCACATTAGCTAAATCGGTACAACTTAGCACAACAGGCATGATCGCTTTATGACAGTTCTAGTTGCAAATAAGACTATGACATTATATCTACAGCATTGATACCCTGATGCTTTAGGAAAGGTGCTTTGAGCCCTTGAGCAGTATAGGCCTTATCCTGAAAGTAACTGTAGGTTGTAGGTCCCTGACGTAGAAAGGAGGCAGAATATTGTTTACACAACTACATTTCATTAATGTTGCTACATAGTGCCTCTAGAAATTCTAAACCTTATGAGTGATTTCTGATTTGATTTGTTCCGAGTGTGACTGTTGGTGATAATGCGGAGATAAACTGCAACTGTTGAATATAGTTGTGAATTTGTAGTGACGTTGTGAATACATTATATTGTTTGTAGAGTTACAAGCAGTACGTCAGAAACTGCTAAAGACGAAACTGATCGTTCCATTTTCGAAAGGTTTCTGTATGCTTTGTCATTCTCATTCATGTAGTATAGATACCTAGTTACCATTGGCTAGGACATGCAGGCATTAAAACTTTGTTGAACAACAGAATTCTCCAGTTTTTAACTGGTTACAGCCCGCGTAGCGAGAATGTATAGGTTTTGCCTTGTGTGTGTGTATCTGTCTGGATGCCAAAAACTGATAATTTATCACTACATCACATTTTGTATTCACCTGGGGGGGGGTTGGACCCATTCAGGCATGTCCGTCTGTCTGTTTGTCCGTCCGGGCCCTGGTGTCTGTCCGGGGCTTTTTGCCCCTCCCCCACCTACCCATACCTACCCCTAGTGGCGGCGGTCTGTGCGATCCAGCCTGGAGCTGATTCTAGTGATACATGCTAAAGAGGTTCAACTGCATAATGTGTCATGAACCAGTTGTGTGTATGTGATGTGTCATTCATTATATTTGTTCTGTCCTGTTGAGAATACCAAACTCTTATCGTAATGAATTGTGTAGTCTATGCTTGAAATCTGTGCTTTCGGACATCGTGTAGCACCGCGTCCTACAAATTACATCATGAACTTTAATTTAAATGGTATTGTATAGTACATCACGTGCAGTGCCACAAATGCTGATGTTTTGACAGGATGTATGTCTGGTTCTGACCTGCTAATGAAGCTTCTCGGTGAATCACTACTTTCCTCTCACAGCCTGTGTGGTTCGGTGACACCTGTCTCACCAGCGTCGTTAGATCAAGCCGACACTCAGTCTCAGTTGCACAGGTAACCACTGACCTGATACGTTCAAGTACAAGGACAACACGTATAATTAATGTCTGTACAGATCATTGTTTTGCATGGTAAATACTCGGGTTTTCAAGCTGCCAGTCGTGAAATTGTTTAGCTTACAATAGCAACAACCCATTTAATGGCCATGTATCCAGAACAGCACGATGAGCTGGTAGTGGAAAATAACACTCACTCATACCCTATATCACGAGCATTGTTCAGTATCTTAATACATTCCACAGCATTCTCCTTGTTTCATTGTCCAATTTGCTATGTCTTTTTTAACAGACTTTCCATGTTTTATAATCTGAACCATTTTCTTACTTCACCAGCCAAGTTTTACTGTTGTGCTGTGCAACATACAACTTTACGCATCCATATAACTCCATCTCATAAGAACGGAAACATGAATGTTGACCTAATCCAGCCTTAAATGAACATTCTTGCTAATTGCATAATAGCCTGTTAGAAGTTTAGTACTCGTTTTGTTTAGTATCATGCTGATATGAGTTAAACATGGGTATTCTGTCATTTGTCATATTGGACAGGCTATGCAGACGTGGATTGTGCCGATTGTCATCCATTGGCATGAACCAATTGATTACTGATGGAGCCACCAGGAACTCAACAAGTCCCGGACTGTTGTCGTCGGACAGTGTAGGTGCTGTACTGATTCTTCCGCAGCTGGAAAACATACTTCAGCATGCAGTAGAGGACTTGCAGCAATGCTCGACTCTGTCGAGCCATGGAGTGTCGGCAACGCGGGGGTCTGCGGACATTGGAGGCAGTGTGCTGGGACGGTTTGAAGAGACCACTGCTGCGCTGCGGCAGCTGCTTGCATTGGTTCGTTACAGCCGACATGTACGGCACGCCATCACAACCGTTAGCGATGGAAGTGATGCTGCGTCGAAGGCTGATTACGTCGCTTCAGTGCAGGTAGATAGATTGTTGTTGTGCAGAGCATGGTGTGAGTCAGTTAGCTATATATATATATATTTATCTTTATTTCGCCAGTGAGGCAGCACATAAACAATATACATCACAAAAAAGTAAAAGTAGAAGAAAAAAATGACATCAAATAATAAAAACACCAAAGTGTCAGTAATTTATGCACATTAGTCCTATACACCGGAAATGTTCACTATGTTAAAATAGGTTTTAAGTTGTAAGTAAGTAAGTAATTTTTTTTCTAAGGTGCCATTTTATCAGAGGTCAGAGAGCCGTGCTTATCATCGAAACAAGGTGTCCCTTCAGCCTCATCTGAACAATTTATGAGTGATGTCTGGGTCATGCATCTGGACAGAAAGTGAGAACTGGCTGCTGCGAAAGATCTGTTGCCGTAGCTGCTGAGAGTGCGCGGCACCATGCAAGTCTGTCTGCATTATGTGCATGTTAGGGATGTTAAAATACGTATTTTTGTAACATTCTGTTATCAACATGAAAAAAAAACAAACGTTTTTCGATTATCGTTTTTTTCTCATTACGTTCAGTACTTGAATACGGATGTTACTGTTTCAAATCTGCTTTTTTTAGCGGTGGTTGCCATTCACAGACATTTTCTTACTCCCCCCAGTTTGCACCTAAATGCGTGCATTTTCACAGCTGCGATTTTTGCACCTATGTGCAATTTGCCAACTCTGCTCGTATCCGCACAAACTTAAATGCTGTCAGAATTTTGTTGATGGCCATTGGAGTTCTTCTAATGCAGTTGTGGTGTGAGATCATTGTTTAGTTTCAAGAATAAGCCTGTAGTAAACCCAGTGCATTAATTCGATATTTTCTGATCAATTCAGTGCATACATTTGCCTATTGTTGCCTGAAATAATGTGTTCATCCGACATCACTGAAGCTTAATCTTCTGTAAGATCTGATTTAGCCTGCAGTAACTCTTTGATATGTTGGCCCAGTTAACTACCCTTTAGTTGTGTATGCATCAGATATTGGTGATGTACTCATTAGTTGTGTTTTTGTTGAATTATGTTCAAGGAAGCTACAACTAGTTCACTGAAAGAGAACAACAGTGGAGTTGATGATGTGTCCCCCTATATTATGCGAGCGATGCGAAACTGCAAAATACTAGAAGTGTTGATGGCACTTTCCAGCAGCATTCAGGTATTGATCGATGAACATACTAAAAATAACCACAATTTTTAGTAAATGTGTTTACTGTCTTTTGTGAAAGTGGTGATTATTGATTTTCAGTGATCCACTGAATTAAGCCAGTTGATATTAAAATTATAAATAATGCAAATCAAACGACATAAATATGAAACATAAATAGTACTTGTTTTAGTGCTGTTACAAATGGGGATTTTCAAACTGTGATCAGTTTTTGATATTCAGTTCCATTCGCTTCTATTTCTGGGCACAGGTCTAATGGAGAGGGCCATATTGAACACTGATGAGTGTTATTAAACTTGCCGTTACGTGTAAAATAATCGATGTGTTCGCCACAGAGCGTTTAACTAACGAAAAATGTGAAACACATAAGTACTAACCAGTTACAATGAAAGCTGTCCAAAAGTGACATTCAGATTTCAAAACAAATAACAAGTATATACAGCAGGTTCACAGAATATGTAACTGACCGTGCAACTCACTTTTACCAGTAAGCAAGAGAACTACATTTTATCTAACAGTAACAACATCGACAGTACAGAGATGACGTAGATAAAGCAAAAGCCGTTGGAGAGAACTCGGGGATATCTTCGTCTTTGAGAACTGTCTGTGCTGAGAGCTGTCTGCAGGAGCATTCAGCTGACATGTGCTTAACTTGGGAGGAATGCTGGCTTGATCTTTATAATGGCCGTAAGTTGATTGTTGTATACATAATATATTGCAAGTAACTGGAATAGCTGTTGTCGTTGTTATATATTTTAACATTCTAATGTAATGTTTTTTATTAGGATTTCTTCAAATTTTTTATTATGGTTACATTTTTATGAATATTTCAACTGCAATAAATTCTTTGTAAGAAGTCTGGATGTCAGTATTAACATAGCATGTGAATATTGTGATCTATAACAGGAACATACTGAACAGTTGTTGCTATCCAGCATGTGCCTTGAGATCCTCAGTGTGTTAGCTGAAAGCTGTGATAAAAGGTCCTTACAAAGGTAACACAGTTGTGTAATGATTATAGTGATACAGATGTCAATATTTGTAGCGTATAAATTGTATCGTACAATCTGTGCTAGGTATTTTACAGTCAGAACATCTAGTTTTTAGGAATTATACATTTGCAAATCAAAACCTGTTTTGTTGATTATATGATTTGTTTTGTTTATGCAGAATGTGTAGCATATATCCTTGTGTTCCATGCAACAGTTATGTATGCGATTGTGACATAAACTGACTGTAAATATCTTTCATGTCAGTTATCCAGCAGTGTCGAATCACCAATGGGAAACCTGTTAATGCTTTCAGATTCAGAAATTTTCCTTGACACATATTTTTCGTGGTAATAAGTTTGTATCTGTTGTGTTGTTGTTGTTGTTGTGCAGATTCTTGCCAGTGCTAAAGAGTTCCTGGTTCATTGGTTTGTTTTCTGAAACATCTCTTGATGAGGGCGATGTTGCAGCACATTTGAGTCTCGTATCTAACGCACTGTCACTGTTGCGTGCTGCTGCGAGATCTGCCGATGTTTTGCTCCAACTCTGTCCACCAGCGAGTTGTAAGTCCACAACATTGTTGTTGTTACTCTCAGCTATCATATCGGACCTGTTACCAGTAATATGCTACATTCTCAGGTGTTATTTTGCTTGTTATTTGAATTGCCAGGTGTTGATATTAGAGAACGGGTGTTAAATGATGGACATGTAAATCAGTTAATGGATGAAGAAATAATAATAATGTTGTATCAGTGAGATAATCCTCTGGCTACATAACAAAGCCAAAATACCTAAAAACACTCGCTTATTTGATCATGACTATATCATTCGAATTTTACATAAGAACACTGTTATTAACACTTAACTTAGCATTAACATATTTTATCTTTTTTTGTTTTTTTTTTATTTTGTGAGATTGTTTTGTGGCACTGTGTGCTTTTTCAGCATCATCCTGTGAAGAATGTCTGTTGTCTGCAGTCTATACATTCAGCTCCACTGTATTGCCGGAGAATTCGAATTCTGTTCAACTTTCCTGTGTTCATGGATTGGTACGCTGGCATCGTCACATTTGCAGTGATAAAATCGATTTAAAAAATTGTTATGATGTTTATTTTTGTTTATTCTCATTTCAGTACTAACTTAGAATTAATGTTGACATTTTAATAGCATTATTTGCTGCAAAGTAATGCACATCTGCAGTTCCGCATTTTGGCTTGGCACGGCGATAACGTTGTTGGTCCCATCAACAGAGTCACTTTATATCGGCAGCCCAGTAAGTATGGCGATGAACAGAAATGAAATGAAATGAAATGAGCAGCAGTCGAAGGGTTAGTATCTCGCTGGGGAAAATGCACATTGCCTCATTCTACTTGTGGATTACACATATGTTGGCAGGTAAAACTGTATGGTCCCTATTAACCCCTTTACCGTGGAATAAATTAAAAAAAAATTAACTATGTATATATAATATATTACAAGTAACTGGAATAGCTGTCTCAGCATAAGAATGAGGACGAGTTATTCCTGGGTACACGATGACATAATGGAAAAAGACAGCACGGACAAGTCAACTGGGGAATTATACTGTGCGGTGCATTTGTGTTGGACTAGATAACTCGGGGTTCACTAAAAGGTGTTAACATCTGCCATACTGAATGCCTTAGAGATGAGTAGCTCATAATTAAGCATTATAAAATCTACAGCTTAATTACATTGTGTTGTAGATTATATCATTGTTGGATCTCACTATTTCAAGTCATCATAACGGTTGTGATATGTTGCTTCATTCCGGATGCCACTGCGGCTCAATGGTTTGCCTCTCTCGTGGTTTTCACTAATTTAACTAATTTATGTATCATTCTATTGGCTCCTCCTATCAGCCTTAAATACATAGGGAGTTAGTTACATCCTTAATGCAGCTGTACGTTTCCTATCGTTTACTAATGGCGTATTGTTTATGTAAAAGTGTGAAAATAAGGTTTTGGCTTATGTACAGGATTAGGGTTAATTGTCGAGACTCGGTGAAGTGCCATATCGGAAACTTTAAACCTATTATCAGTCATGGCCAATAGTTTGAATATTACTACTTAGTGACATCAATTTTTACTGTGTGATGCAATGCTAGCATGGTTTAAGCCGTCATCGTGTTCTGTGTGTGTCTGTCTTGTCTGTCACACGAGATATTATATCAAAACGGCTAAACCATGGATCCCACATCACACGATAGAACGGGACTCGAGCTTTCTGTGCCAAAGATCTCAGCAAAATTCGAATGGGCCATCTTTAACGGGGGTGATAAATGCAGGTGGGGTAGGTCGAAATCGGCAACTTTTGAGAAATAAATTACTATAACACGAAAATGGTACAAGATAGGTGCATAGTTTCTGTTAAAGTTTAATAGAAGTCATATGTACTTTATAGAATGGTTATGTTGCCATGATCATGGTGGTCCATAACCCTCCAAAGCAACCCAGTTTCTACAGTTTGTATTGCCTTGGATATCTTCATAGTCGGTAAACATAGAGACTTCAAATTTGGTCACCAGATTGATCATAGCAATTCCCAGCCTATGGATGACAACAAACTGTCCATGAAAGGGGCATGGTTATGTCACATGACTTATTTGAAATTTTTGGGTCCCCCATTTATGTCTCAGTTGTGGCTGAAGCTAGTATTGTGAAATTTTGTACACAGGTAGGTTATTATCAAGTCTTACCAAATGGATGACACATTATCCCCAAAAGGGCGTGGTAACATGGCCTATGTAGTGTTTTAGTCCCCCTAAAATATCTCTGGAACAGTTAAAGCTAGAGAATTTAAATTTTGTACGATGGTTTGCCATGTGATATATTAGCATTGTAATGACAAATTGCCCCTTAAGTTGGCGTTACTATGGAAGACTAATAGGAAATCATATATGGCCTATCGAATAGTGTGATTGTCAGTGACCTTAAGTGAGTTTGAAGGTCAATTTTGCTGTTTAAACCTTTGTAATAGCTGTAACTCTTAAATATAGTGAATTTCAACTACAGTGTATTATTTTGTTTACACGTAAATCAGAAAATGCACATGGCTTGGAATTTAAGCTTTATTGTCAAAACTGAAGG
>Ga0209366_1000428_pt1 | contig 9950 bp, 6 predicted proteins | sample WorMetmaBAHAMAS2_FD_187391 | JGI IMG/M metagenome (GOLD analysis project Ga0209366, IMG submission 187391) | Marine gutless worms symbiont microbial communities from Max Planck institute for Marine Microbiology, Germany - Inanidrilus... | ecosystem: Host-associated > Annelida > Digestive system >...
TTAAGCAGCATCGCGCAGTCCATCGGCATTAGTAGATATACTTATGTCACACGAGTTATACTAGCTGTCCAACAACCTTACCCCTCTTTACTCTCTCATTATGTAGTTATAACCTTGAAGCAAAATAAATTACAATTAAATAAAATAAAAAGACAAGTTGAGCAGACCCAGACGTCGGTGTAATGGGTAGCCAGTCTGTCCACATCTGCCGAGACCCACTGCTCCCAGACTTTGTATGCTGTCGTACACAACACAATAATACCTGGCTTAAAAATGTCTTTAATTCATCAAATACCAGTACTCATCAAGTCAACACTTTCTAGCAACCACATACAACTAAACAAGGCATCATGCGGCGAAATGACGGTAAATATCAAAAGTGCAACCATCTAGTGACAGCTGCATTGCCGTTCCGACCACTTCCGGTAGCAGGATTGCCATACTGACCATGGTTGGTTAGAGCTTAACGGCGCTTTTAACACAATTTAGGTCATATCGTGCCTTTAAGGTAAAGACTATATTGTAAATAATAAAGATTTAATAGAGATTAATTCTTGGAGTAAGGTACACTGACCTGAGGGTTCGACTTCCAGCATGGGGTTTCCTATTAGAGTTCTATAGTAACACTAGTCCTGAAAAGGACCAGTGCTGACTAGCAGCACAGGACAGAGAGACAGACAGAGAGTTGACGGACAGACAGTAGGATTTTTATGCCTCCACCCTATGATAGCATTGCTTAATGCCTGCCTATCATAGGTTGGAGGCATAAAAATCCTACTTATCAGTTGTAAAGGACAACAGATTGTGACTCGACCACCACCACCACCACAACAATCAAGTGTTTAACGACCGTTTTGCGGGTGAACCTCGGTTAACTGGCCTTTCCCACAACCTGTTTTTCTCCACCTGTACAAGAAGAGACAATGTGCATAAGTTACTTGTAGTGTTGATGATATGTTACTAGAGCACACAGTCATTTACCTTCCTCCAGGCTGAGTAGATCCTAATGCTGGCCAACCATACATCACCAACAATTCCCCTCAGTCATGCGGTTCCTCTCGCTTTAATGAGAAATGAAACTGCAGCACAGATGCCCAGCATCAGGCCTCATCATTTCTTGACACACCACCAGACTCCCGAAGAAAGAAGCACTAATCCCTATTATCCCAGTAGCTCATTTGTAAGGTCCGGTTTTTCCACCGCAAATTAATCTCCCGTTAATTTAAACGGACGATTTAATTGACGAACTGCCGGTGGAAAAATGACAACTGAGTAAATTGATCATTATCTGCCGGATTTAATGCCGGATTAAATTAACGGGAGATTAATTTGCTGTGAAAAAACCGGACCTAAGTCTCAACACTACTCACCACGATCTTTGTCCGCGATGATCTGAGCAGCAGTGGCAGCGGAACTTTCACTAGACCGAGGCAGGTGTTCTCTGAACGCTGACGATCACGCTGCCACACTTCGACAACGAGCGGAATGCTGAAAATATGAGTACAGTATGACCATAGCAACATGGCTACTCAAATCCTCAAAGGACATTACAACAACAGTAATAATAATACACATATTTGTATAGCGACTTATCGTCGTAACTTCAGAGGCGCTGTGGCCAGGGAGTGTGCTAGTGAGAGAAAGAGAAAGGGAAGAGAGTAAGCCTGAGAGACAATAACAACAACAACAACTGCACACAGAGGCAAAAAGTCCATAGTGTTACACCGAAATAGGTTACTTCTTAACAATCAACTACTCAATCGTTCTTAAGGTCTCCATCGCACTCCACAGTTTGTAACTATTTGATGTTTCCATTTAAGTTTCAAATTTGAGTCACAAATGTGCACAGACAGAAACAATAAAAAGTACATTCTCTGAAACTCGATCAACGTATCGTGAAAGAACGATACTATCATACACACTTGACGAAGGTTTCCTGAAGGTGCTGCGGAATTGCGGCAAATGGAAATGTACAACACGACTGTGGAATGACCACTTCGGTTCTGCGACGGACTTCCACGGGCGGCCGACTGACTACCGGTTCCATACTTCCAAAGAACATGTACGTGTAACTGCCACAAAAATAACAGATCAAGATAAACGCACATAAACGTCAACAAACGTTAGATATTCTACGGCATGCTACATAACCCCGGTACAAAACTTAAACTCTTTTATCACGAGCTGCAAGCACGAAACCGTTATGGTTAGTACGGAATGCTTGGGTGTTCATTGGTCATATAGAGTAGTAGGTTTAGTACCTAATTAATCTGTCAATCAGTTGAACAAGCTAAACTTTTGGAAGAAAACCTACCGACATACTGTCCGCTGTCGAAAAAATGACAGCCAGTAGAGATCGTGTACGTGTAACTGTTAATTTAAAAATAGCCAAAATCACTTTCCTCACTCTCCATTCCTCTCAATCTGCTTATCTACCCTCAGCTTTGCATGCTCGATTGCTCGTCATTCCACTCGTTCTCTTAGGTCCTCAAATACCAATCTGCTGTCCATCCCATATGTCTGCACTTCATTTGGCACCCGCAGTTTCAGCATTGCGGCTCCTACAATCTGGAATTCTCTCCCTCCGGCCTTCCAACTGTGTACCAGCCCTGACACCTTCCACCATCACCTCAAGCCCCACTATTTCCAGGAGGCCTTTCAACTCACTTAGCACCTTCCTCTTGCGCCTCAGATTCGGCTTCGGCTGACCACTGTGCACGTTTACAAATTATATTAACTTACTTACTTATATCTCCATAGAATATGTAATGTATCGAAAAAATCAACTATTGACTTGATGGCCACATGACCACGAGCAAGGGTCAGCAGGTTTACCTCACTAATTCTGAGTGTGATTGGTTGAAACTTTTGCATGATCTTTCCGTCACTAATCAGAAGAATTTCAAAATCACTCGCAAGATTTCATTGTTCTGCTATCAACTAACTAACTGCAGAGACTGGAAATCATCGGTCACTCTCTCTACTCCGGCTCACAAATGTCACACACAAATAGCAGTAACTCATCAGATATGCACGCCTTGTACTACAAAGCAACAACGTGCAATAACATTTTTACCGAACAAAAATCAGCACAGGATGCGAGATGCTCAGGTTTGCAATTCGCCGCAGGTCGATTGAAATGCTGAAGTGATGCGGCACGGCTGGAACCATCAGCTGTCTGTCGGTTTCGCTGCTCTGCTCATTACCTGCTTGTACACAACACCAACAGCTACAGATGCTGAGATAGTGCGACATGCAAGTTGTCGGATGCTGCCCAAGTGCAACACATTTTTCCATACCCAGGATCAGAGGACACTACTACGATCTTGGTTGGCTTCGGCATACAGGTAGCCCAGACAGACCTATCTCGTCATGTGCCAATTTCCACTTTTAGCTGCACCATGTGATCACAATCCACCAACGTTATAGACACATGGACATTATGCTTGTAGTATACACATGACATGTTAATATAGCATTGCTAATATAGCATGGTGTGCTAACAAGCCTCAGCTGATGCAGACAGACCTCTGCAATGAGCTGTGTCATGCCCAATCCACTATCGTGCTGTACACAAAGATGGATGCCGAGTGTGATCAACAGGTGACGGTTGTCGGTCGACTGTTGACATCACTTATAATGTCATTCGAGGTGCTGCAGCAATTTTTTTTTAAATTTAGAGTTTGGGATAAAGCTCCATAGAGAAGTACTCATACTTTTAGAGATACACGAATTTCCTTACAATATAGGATATGTCAAAGGAAGTTTGCACAACAAAAACAATCTGTCTCATTCAGCTGTTTTGACAGAACACCAAATTGTGACAGACGGACAAAGCCATATCTAATATCATGCTAGCGTAGCGTTGAGCACACGTAATAAAATTTTAAAAAGTTAAAGCAATCAGTAATAGCCTAACAACTGACAATGTGACAATTGCTGATATGTGGTTACTGCACCTGTCCGTATGGCACCGTCGGAGTTTTGTCCGTTCGTCTGCTGTGAAGTCTTTGCTGCATCGCTATCATTCCTTGTCGCATCGCTGCCGCTACGTCTCGAGTCTGCCGCAGGAGATCTTGGTTTAGGTGGTGACTTAGCAACTGTCCAACGCCAACAACGAGCAGCATTTATAAACATTTCCACAAGATTTCGAAAAAGAGATTTCTAAAGGTGGAATAATCTCCCCTCTAACACTGATTTTAGTTCCATTTCTGCATTTAATCTTTCCATTACTAACAGTTACTTAGCAAATTATTTGAAACGTTATTGACCCGATTGTGTTTGTATCATTGTTCATTCATTTGTTCATTTATTGTACATTTATTGTACTTGCTGTCACCTACACATGTACGTATTGCCGGAGAGCCATAAGAGCTTCCCGAGCCTGGCTACCCCTGTTATACCTTGACTTAAATGATCATGTGATGTCATCTTTGTGACAAATAAACTTGAGTTGAGTTGAGGTCAGATATCCAACTGATAGCGACAATACATTGAAATCAAATTTCACAACTGTCAGGGTTCCCATTCTGAAATATCTTAAAAATGGAACTACATGACTTTCCCTGACCATATCGAGAATTTTTCCCTGACTGTCCCTAACCACATTCAAAATTATTCTGCGACATATTTTACATACAGCAACAGCATGAACTTACCCAAAACAGTCAACAATCAAACTTTGGTTGAAAAATGTAACAATCATAATGCAACTTCTGACAAAAACGGACAATAGATAAATTTTTTCCCCAACCACCAGCAAAATTCCCCGATTTTCAAGGTCAGTGGGAACCCTGTGTATAACTACAAATGATGAAATCCATCAGTTGTTATGCTAAATCAACCATACCGTTATTGGTAGCACGGACTTCTGCAGCTGCAACATGACTATCTGATTCAAATGTTTCGGCATAACTATCTGCTGACTGGACCGATGTATGGCTGTGTGAACTGACGATATCCCTGCGATCATCATCGCGAACTTTCGCTGTCTTTACACCAGAGTCTGACGGCAACGCACTTTGAACCTGTCAACACAGAACAATGTAATCCACAATGATATTATTCATAACTCTTACTGGCCTGGCAGAATGTTAACGAGCTGCCAAAATGATAATAAATAATATTAATGTAAAACAAAATTGCCCAAAGTAATTCAGAAGCAACCAATAGCGCATGGGGGGAGATTCTTCTAGGGGAGAATTTAATTTAACATCCGGCAGTCGACAGCAGCAACCAGGACACCAGCATTCACAGCTGCATAGTACTCTGGTTAGGTAAGGTAAAGTTCTCCCATGCTCATTTCCGAGCGTTGGGCCCGGAGCTGATCCCGGTGTACATGCAGTCAGCCCACAGATGACTTTAAACCATCCATCCGGCAACAGGCTGCCATTACTTTCCACCAGGCCTTAGGTTATCTTCCCAGCCAAGGAGCATCACCGCCAGTATCAAATTATACTGCTTGGTGACAGAGGCACATGCGTGTGAGCAGCTTGCTAAAGGCTGTTACCTGGAAGCAGACTGGCTGAGATTCAAAACCGCGACCTTTTGGGTCTCGAGTGAACCCTCTACCATTATGCCACACAGGCCACAGTATGCTGGTTGCTATAACGGATCATTCACTCCTCAATTAAAGTACAGCAACCAATATGCTGGTTGCTATATTTTAATTTATTGATCAATGAATGAATGAACCCTTTTGTGTCACGCTGTGCAGCAGAGTCCCAATGCCTGCCATTGGCCAGAATCACTTTTTACCCATCCCATGGGGGATCTTGATGCCGTCATCTAATAAATGATCGGTTAAATTCACGTAAGTCTACACCTCAAACGACATCTTGATCAGTTCAGCACTTCAGCTCATAGTTATGACCATAGTTCAGACAGCAAATAATCCTTAAGAGACAGACATACACATAAACAGAAACACGTCATACAGACAGACACAGAGAGAGAGACATATAGACCGTGCTACATGTGCATGGTATGGTGTTATTCAGACTGCACATGCTATGGGGAGGCAAATAAGTTCAATATTTCTTGTCCATCATGCTGGCGAACAGTCAAGCTTGTGACAATGGCACAATATGGTTGGTGGCTTGGCCGTAGTGGTATTGTCGTTCGTCACATAAATGAAGTTACTCTATGTTAAGCCCAGTTAGTACCGGAACGGGTGACTGTCTTTGGGTGGGAATACTAGCTCGGTATGTAACCAAGCCAACTAGGTCAACTCAGCCTTGCATCCCTCCGGGGTCACTAAATTGAGTACCAGTCTTAATTGGCTGGGGTAAAGGCGGGAATGTCACCTCTGTCGAGTCGAGGTAACGCTGTGTGATCTCATATGGCACGCGAGTTCCCTTAGTGGTAAAGGCTAATTGTTTCAAACTGCTGTACTCCATTTACTATATTATTAAGCTAGAAAGACACCCTAAAAGTACCGGTAACTAACTAGATGCCAGCAGCTAAAGTGGTTTTTCGACTAAGAGCACAGTAATACTCGTTCTAGGTACAATATGGTGATACTGAGGTCTGTGCATCAATTAAATGTCATGTTTCTAATATTCCGCAAGTGTGGCAATGGCACAGCGATAATTCTGATTTCTGGTAAACAACATCAATCAGTACTAACGACAATCGTGTCACAACTGAGAGCCACTGTGATCCTGACTTGAGGACGACTATCACCAGGTGTCACAGCCGGCAATGTCACTTTGGACGACTTCGGTGGACGCAGCTGGTAAAAACGACCAGAACATTCAGCGTGTTTTAACAAGTCGAATCACAGTCCATATTTAAGGACAGTGTAACATCGTACAATTACTGTGATAGCTCCGACATGCTCACGCACATATTTTATTGTGGGATACATGTTACCACTGCTGCGTTTCACAAACATTTAAAAAATACTCGAGCTGATAACAAGAACTATGCAAATTAATATAATTTTCATTCAGCAGAGGATGGACAACATAATGGTCTTGATCTTCACATGTATGGTGTTCATTACAAACACACAGTCAATATAATTTTTCTTCTTTGGAACCAAATATCATAAATGTCACATTTTACAAAAGACGACGCTGCTGTCATTGATTTTTCATTATTAAAAGTGGCATTTTTACCACAGGCAAAATCACAACAAAACACATAAACAGTCTTGGTATGCAAGCCTTAAGTTCTAGCCAACACACCACACGTATAAGCACAGCAATTAAGCTGCTAAACATTATACAAGTGCAAAGTTCGCATAATTTCGTAATTTCATCAAAACAAACAGCAGCTATGCATGCACACACATTTCTAAGTGAAAACACTCCCATGAAATAAATATTTGAAAATGACAACACTGCTATTGCTTCATTTGTTTGTATCAACATCCTACTGTACTACAATCTGATGATATTATCATTCAGACACACCTCTCCCAAAAACACATTGTTAATCACAATTTGAATTTGGCCAGAAAAAGACTGGGCATGTTCTAAAATAACACCACAGTTCCCAGAGCCTGCACAGATGAGCTGTGACAACAGATCAGTTTAAAATGTCACATTTTCTGGTATATAAACAGCATACCTTAAACAGTTTCAAATGGATTTTACGAAATTTGAAAAACATATACACCATGAACCAAAAAATATTAAATATCAGAGAAAGTCAACGGTTAGGACAGGGTTTAGCACACTTTGACAGACAATGTGCCCTACCCACTGCCATGTAGTTTAAGATGAATCTATCCTGTACGTAATTTCTTTCGATCTCAAAACAGAACTATTCGCTGTACGTTCCAACTCACTGGATAGTTGTCCGTGACGGACAGCGGCTGTGAGCAACTGCTGTCGGACAGCTGTCGTGTAAGAACGTCGACGGGTACATCACAGCGACCCAGCAACTGATCGCCACAGAACAGGTGTATCTGCACACCAGTGTACAACACATGCCCACACTGGTCCTCTATGCACCGTCTTATACAATTATGTTCGACCGATCTGAGGTTTTACATCCACCTTGACGTAAAATAGGACAGTTTGGAGAGAAGACATTCTTCCTAGCCAATCTCTTGGCTAGTACAGAGGAAACTAAATATAACACAACAAAAGCAACCATTCATCAGGAACACAAAGATAATGAAAAAATAAACACAAAAAATACAGACTAAAGCCAGGTTTAGTCGCCTCTTATAATCTCCAGCTTGGAAATGGAGAATTTCTATTCTTATAGCTACTGGACCCCACACAGTGACACGGGAATCATTTACATTCTGCAGTGCAGGGCAACCTCGTTATCTCGTACTGTAGGACAAAGCGATATGAACAAAGAAGTTTTTGCCTATTCCGGCCCGGCTCTTTGAAACTCACTTCCACTGACAGTTCATGACCCATCGCTATCACTGACTGAGGTTTGTGCTCAACTGAAATCCATTATGTTCTCCAGAGCATAATGATACATCCTCTTAGCAGCTCTGTGACAGTCTAGGCTGTAAGGTTCCGTGTGAACATAAATGTTTTCTACATAGATACATACATACATACATACAGGGTTAAACAGCTATGCGATGTTTGCATCGTTTTAAAATTATAAAGTTCAAGTAATAAAATTACCGGTATACAATAACATGGATCGAATACCTGAAGTGGCTTTTGCACAGCAACAAACTGTCGGATAATGTCCGGTTTACAAAAGAGTCGTACAGATGCTTGCTGCAGACAAAAGTTTGGACTTAACAGATCATCAAACGTGCATGTTGTTACTTCATTTCCCAGTAAAGTGTAGTAGAAAAAACACGGCATAGACGACAGGGCGACATTCATCGGAACGAGCTGAAAATGCAATTAACACAATAGCATGTACCAATACCAGAGCAATATAATATGCATATCAGGTGTCAAGATCAGCATACAGTTCAAATCCGCTTTAATAGTAATCTAATGGATGCTGCAATTTAACTGATTATTAGCATTAGCAGCAACCTGTAGCACTCGATCTACTCTTCCACTACACTGTCAGTCTCCGCAACATCCCCTCCCATCTGCCATATCAACAAGAGTTTGTGTTCACACACTTATGATGCTGACTATTAAGTTTAAGTCAAGGATAATTCTGTCAATGGGGCTGTGCAACTGTTAGTTGTTCTACAACTCCTCTCACACAACTAGAATCAGCTGGATTAACAGTTAACCGGACTGCGGTAACTGTGACCCATCCAAAACTTAGGACTGGTTAATCAGTTAACTGGTTAACTGCTAACAACTCTAATTCCAAGTAAGCATCTAGCTACTGGCCTACTGAATGATGTTCGTATACATTAAACCAGCATTAAAAGTGCATTAAATTAAAGGATGTTTTTAATTTTGTAATCAATTTGTTCCAAAAATTGACATTTAATGACGAACAATAACCGCAATAACCCATTTAATGGCCCTTAAACCAGGATGACCCATGTACCACTCACTAACTACTGGACTTAGTAAATATTACACGACGTCATTAATTAACTACATTCAACAGTGAGAACCTGCAGTAAACTGGATGCTGCATCAATGGTGACAGACAATGTGTACATATTACAGCTGGCCTCGGTGCCTCCAATCTGGTAGTAGCGTCCAACATCGTCAATCATAGACACCAGCTTGAGTGACTGGCCACCATCAGCAGAACCTGTTTGTCGACACATCGTGTGAACTAATACATGGAGTTATTCATCTTGTCTGCTTGGCATATAAAAGGGCGGCCTCTGCTGTAGTATTCATACAAGAATTTGAGAACTTGGGCTAACTCAAGAACTGAACTGAGCAAGGTTTAATGTCCCACCAAACACATTATAGGTCACTGTAACATTGTAACGCGCTGGTCATGTTTTTATAACTGTAAGCGTTGAACTTTATGAAATTGTGAACTTATGAACTTATATCGGGGACGGGTTTTATAGGTCAGAAGACCCAACCAACAGT
>Ga0209366_1000430_pt1 | contig 9930 bp, 11 predicted proteins | sample WorMetmaBAHAMAS2_FD_187391 | JGI IMG/M metagenome (GOLD analysis project Ga0209366, IMG submission 187391) | Marine gutless worms symbiont microbial communities from Max Planck institute for Marine Microbiology, Germany - Inanidrilus... | ecosystem: Host-associated > Annelida > Digestive system >...
GTTTGCTAAGTGTCGACTCTACTGTGCCGAGCGGGCTATACACTAGGTTTTGCCACACATTTCTAGTTATTATTAAAATCAAACATTTGGCAAATTTTCAGTCATGCATTCTATTTTTTAACAGGTAAAAGTAGTGGATTCAAACATAACAGTCAAACACGGCAAATGCTGGAATATGATTGACACATGGCAAGTGCACACGGTCAGAATCTTCTGACCTATGTTAATCATGTAGCTGCTGCCATAATTTTGGAGAGCTACTATTTCGTACAGTAGGGGACAGAAAGTACCAGCCCATGCATGATAAACTCCCATAGTGACATGGGACGGATGGATGGGCATTGACCCATTTATTTTATTACTGATTGTGTGATCTGTATGCGACAGATGAGTTTCCTGAATGTGAAACATATGCATAACAAATATTTCTAAACACATCTTATTTACACAGACACGTACAATGATCATCGGTGATCCCGTGATCACTTGCAACAAATGCAGTTTGTCAAATAAAAACATGCGATGAACACATTCATGTATTATGCAGAAATAAGCCAATAAAATGTCACAGATATGTACAACTGAATGAAAAAAAGACACAAGAAAAAAATATTTTTCAAACAACATTAAATAAAATGACTTTCTGTCTGAAAATGACAACAGATTATTGCACACAACTACTAAATTAACATACAAACACAATATGAGTACGCAGTATTAAATGCAAACTGGCAGCAGGTTTTGTGCATGCAATTCAGCTAATTTTTTTATCAATAAGCACTCCAAAATGGCTTAGTCTCGCTGACAGACAAGCATGCAAAAAATCATCATAACATAAAAATAAAAACTTTTGCACATAACAAACTAACAGAAAGCAACTGATACATGGATCGGTGAGGAAAAATAAGCAGAGTAACAATAATAAACACCACACAGAAAGTTGTGAGAATCATCTTTGTTGGTTAGTCTGTGACACTGATACAATGGCTTGTTAAACAATCACACAAAAACAGTGAGGCTTTCAACATTGAACGCAACATGAAGTCCAGTCATGGACATCTGGAAAGCTGGGCATCTTGTCATCCTGTGATGAGCATACTATATATTCTCTATAACTAATAACAATAGAAAATATATACTACACATGAACATAGGTGTCTCTCCAGCAAAAATAAAGCAAAAAAGTTTACACATGATGGAATCTTCACTCACACTTTATCGGATAATTTGAACTGCAAATGTCTCTTTCACAAATCACATGACAAAAACACAGTATGGATATACATAAAGTAGCCATCAAAAACACAAGGCATCGATGCATTACACATAGACAGGCTGTCTGAAACGCTTCCACTAGCTACTAAATAAGAACAGAACCACCAACAGATTAGTAAGTGAATTCTAAATATTTAATTCAGTGAATGAATTTGCACACTACCCACCGGCGACTGTGGGGACAAAGTAATATATGTCGGTTACAGTCTAAAGCATGCCATTATTGACAAATTTTAAAAAGGAGTAAAAGTATATTTTTCCAGCCTTTGCAATTTTTACTTTGCCTCCCCTCTTGGAAGAGTGCGAAGTAATGTGACAAGTATGACTGTCGGTCCATTCACATAACTAAAGGCAGAACTTCACAAAATTTGTTGTGCATGTTGCGTATAAATGTGACGTCACGTAGTGGCCACACTAGAACCGGTTAAATCAACCTCAGCTCGGCTCAATGCTTCAATGGTGCCGTTGAGGCATTGGCCAGTGCAGTATTAGACTACACCGCATATGCATCCCCGTTACACAAATGAGAGGTGGAGAAATTTTACTTACTATTTTCCCTGTCCGTCGTTGATGTAATGTTGTTAGTTGTAATGTATCTCAAAAAAGCTCGCTAAGCGAGAAAAGTGAGCGAGATTTCTTAAGAGCGAGAAAAATATTTCGGAGTCGCTTCAGGGTCTACATTAGACAAGTTTAATATGGCAAATACAACTGAACAGTCCGTGCTCAGGAAAATGCAGGCTCACAATATCATTATTGTAACAACTTATTATTACTACTAAGCTACGTGTTATTGGCAAAACTGGGAGATAAATAGGCACCTGCACTGTAACTGACGTCATGTAGCACTGGCTATGTCTAGCCAATAAACTGCTTTATGGGCCTCTAGGTATCATGCAACAATCTCTGTCATCAATTCATTATCTCTTCTGATGTAAAGTACATAGGTAATCACTGCCATATCAGTTCTCCGATATTGCATACAACCTCAACTCCTACAACAAACTGTTGTAATGTCTGATACCAGTAACAACAGATTGCTACAGCAACAGTAGTGACACCGGGCACTGCTGCTGAGCACGTATTAATCAGTTGTATTTGCCACAGTTTCTTATTTACAGTTAGCAACATTGACTGATATACATTTGAACTAATGTAACGCATAAGTAAAAAATGATGCAACACAGCCACTAAATAAATTAGGTGGCATAAAGAGTGCCCAGTCCTCTGTAATGACACTATGCATAAATCTCAATCATTAGTTACATCTCTCAATGTAATGCAGTTATAATTATCTGCAGACCCGTAGCCAGCGGGGGGCCGGGGGGCCATGTCCCCCCACCAAATGTTTTGGCCCCCCATGCAGCCCACCTACACACTGTATAGGACTATTATCATAGCGAATCTCTGTTACAAGCATACAGTTATTAGTTACAGTATGTATCTGAAAAAAAATCAACTTAATAACTGCTTAAATATTTACTTACTTATATTTCGTTAATAATATTTAAAGTGAATCCGTGTTTCATATTCTGTGTGTGTTTACATAAACAGTAAACAAACTGTACGAGATTTTATGAAAGGTTACGTTTATTTTTTATTTTCCTTACGTGGAAATGAAGCGCCACCATCAACAAGGATTAGCTTTAGTAAACAGAAATGGTTAGTTTATTGTTTGTTGTTTCTATAGAATCAGTGGATGATATGATTCTTGTCTGTATGTTAGTAGGTGTGGCCCATGTGGGCGTGGCTTTCTCGGGGATTAGCAAAAGAAATTCCCGTGAGTGTGATTGGCGTTGTATCTAAACCACATTTCATGATCTCGTACTTTTACAGTAGGCTCAGGCTGTTATATGATGTTTGTATGTACAATGGAAATTGGGTAAATACTGAATTTTGATGTTTCTGTTCCCATTTTGTTTTGTCTTTCAGTGGAGACAGAAAGACTATCATCATCTAATGAGGCGGCTGATAGTGAAACGTGAAAACTCTGAAAATACAGCTGTTCAGCCAGTGTTAGTCACATCAGTATCGACTAAACAGCCTCAGACTTCCTGTCCAGCATATCCTGCTGATGACCTTGGAAAGGATGAGCCAACACAACCCTGCTTGAATGTTTATCCAGCCCGTCTTATTGGAAAAAGACCGGGGCGCTTTCAAGCATCATGGTATGTCAAATGACCACGGCTGGAATATTCGCAGAAATTAGATGCTGCATTTTGTTTTGCATGTCATGTGTATGGACGAGCAGCAGTAAAGGACCATGAACAGGCTTTTGTAGCTGTTGGTCATTCCAATTGGAAGGCTGCTCTTGAATCTGCCAGTGGCCTTTTGCAGCATGCCACTGCCAAAGTTCATATGGATGCTATGGAATCATGAGCAGAGTACGATTCTAGAATCTTGGCAGAACATTGTGGGGCAGCAACTGAACTCAGAACAACTGGAACGCAATCGTTATTATGTTAAAGGCATAGCGGAGGTGGTACAGTTCCTAGCCGTCAATGAGTTGGGTTTTCGTGGTGATACCATTGCAAGCAGCGCTGATCTGGAAGCGAATATCTGTGATGACATAAATGTGAGTGGCATGTTTGGGCACCTGTTTGAATTTGCAATGAAGAGAGATCCCCATCTTCGTTCAGTTACACATGCAATGCCAAAGAATGCCAAGTACTCTTCTCCGGAAATTCAGAATGAGTAATCCAAATTCTGGCAAGCATGGTCAAGGAGACGATTGTCACAGACTGCATGTTGTCAGACATCGGGCTGTTCTGACTAAAGTGTGATGAAACGCGTGATCGCTGTAATGTTGAGAATATGTCAGTTGTGCTCAGATTTGTGAAGGGTCTAGTGCATGAGAGACTGCTTTCTGTTGTCAATCTCGAGGAAGTCGACGTGAATGGAATCACAAAAGCAATCCTGAAGGAACTTGGTGACAACAGTATTGACACATCCAACATACTCAGCCAATGCATTGATGGTGCAGCTGTAATGAATGGTGCAAAGGGATGGATTCAGAAGTTGTTACAACTTGAATTGCAAAAAGTCATACCATACATACATTGTTACAACCACCAACTCGATCTTGTAGTCGTGCACAGCATGAAAGTAGAGCCAAAAGCGAAGTCATTCTTTGCAATTTGCCGGCAACTGTACATCTTCCTGCAAAGGCATTATGCTTCATTATGAAGGTCAATCACTGAAACGTCTGCTCGAACAATGGTGGACTGGTCACCTAGATTGTTCTGTTGTAATCAAACAGAACAGAAATGAGATCATCGAGACCTTGGAAATTTTGGCAGAGTCGGAAAAAGTCCCAGCAGACGTCAATGTGGAGGCACTAGATCTTTGGGTAAAGTGAAAAAGCCACAGTTTGCCCTTATGGCAGAGATTGTTGTGAAGCTGCTGACAGTAATGAAGCCAGCCAATGCAATGCTACAAAGTAAAACTTGCAATATGGGAATTGCATCAGAATTAGTGCAGTCAGTAATTGCGACATACAAAGAGCAACGCAGTGATTATGCTTTTGCTGAATTTGCAGAAGTGGCTGGATTACAGAAGGAAGACGCTGCGAGACTCAAGAGAGCCACTTTCCAGAGCAAACTTTTCAAAGACAGTGTTGTGATGACGTCACTGGGGCAGAGTGGTTCAAGGTCAAACACAACTGGAGAATCTTTGTGGGACTGTGACAAAAGGGCTTATTTTCACATTTTGGATGGGCTTGTGGGTGAACTGGAAACCAGATTTGGAACAGAATCACAAAAATTGTATCAGGCAATGTCAGCACTTATGCCATCATCAGCTAGCAAGTTACTTGCCAAAAATGACATCCTGTACTTAGCTGAACTCATGAGGTTGGATGCCAGTATCCTTGATGGCGAGCTTCTTCCAACATCGAAGTTCATTATGGGCAAGCTAGACTCGTCTTCGTTGGCTGATGCTACCACAGTTGTGCATACCTACCGCGAGGCATTCCGAACGTATATGCCTTATATGCAGGAGCGACAACAACTGGTATATCCATAGCCACATGTGAGAACTCGTTCTCTGCATTAACACGTGTGTTGCGCCCCAGTCGTCAGTCGATGACACATGAAAGGAAGGCTGCACTTGTGCAGTTGGCTTTTGAGAAAAGCCTGACGAGAACTATTGATCTGGATGAGTTTGTGGCAGTTTGCATGGAGTTCACGTCGAATTCTTCTGTAGCAGTTTTGCACTGTGTAGGCCTAGTCATATTTGTGCCAAAGTGCAATTTTTGAAGACTTGTGTGAGCTTGTATGTTGTAATAACAACTCATTGGTGTTTTTTTTTACTTTTAACTTCATCAAGTACGGTGCTATGGTCAGTACAAGAGGGCCTAGCAGTAGCTAGCATAGTGCGAGATGACCCCTCCCCTCTTCCCAGCATGCACCGCGACCACAATGCACCCGCATGCACTGCGACTCGCAGGGCGCATTGTGGGCTGCGACCACAATGCGCGGTAAATTTGGATCGGATTTTGAAACCTAAATTAGCTATAATGCGCCAATGCACTTCCGTCACAGACAGACGGACACTGACATCGTAGCATAAGCGCGAGATGTATACATTACATCTCGCGCTAAAAAAATCTAAGCAGCTTTGCATTAGCCAGTATTAGTTTGTACAGACATTTCCATCATGGCTTGCTATTATGATCCTCGTTTATTTGTTTGTCTGTTTCCCGTTTTCTTGTTTATAAGTACCTTCTGGTGCATAAACATACTCATTTAGGTTCAACTGATTGAAAGACAGATTTTACACATATTTACTTGAATTGCACATTTTTCAGTTTTGCAGGATAGACTTGATAAACCTTGTGTTATTTGGTAATGTGATATCAGTATTATGTATAGCCAGTTTGACCGTGGTCAGTATTATATATGTGCATTAATTCACTTTTTGTTAGCAAGTCGGTACAGACTTATAACACTTGTTTAATTTTGTTCTTGTTTTATTTGAATTGATACACAATGCATTGTAACATTACAGCTGAGAATCAAGATGTTGTGGGAGACCGCATGTCCACTAATCGACGATGGTCAAATAAGCTTTGAATACTGTAAGTTTGTCGTTGTGATGGCCCACCCGCCAGACTCTTTGGCCCCCCACTGATAAAAATCTGGCTACGGGCCTGATTATCTGTAACTCTAAAGTTCTTTCAACTGGCTACAGCTGTCGGTAACTGGTCGACACTAGTGCACAGTTCGTCTTTATCACTGGCATGGCATTCCGCCGGCACTGTGACAACTACCTGTGACTCGCTCTCTGATGTTTCCAATCGCTGCGGCCGAGTGTTCTTACGTCGGTTTGCACCGGCAGCACCATTGCCTGGACTAGCGACGGCGGCGCTTGCAGATCCAGACAGATCGTCAACACAGCCTGACGCCGGCTGCCCATCACTCACAGGTGTTGATGGATCTTTTGACATCTGCACGACGTCACCAGCGGCTGGTGACGAGTCCCAACCATCGTCACAGCAGCTCTGACTCGATGGGTCCAACTCCGATGGCGGCTCTTGTTTCGCCGTCATTGTTGCCGCTCCAGTTACCGACCAGATGCCGGTTGCGGCGTACTGCTGCTTGGCGTATCGCATGCGGTGGTTGTGAAACCAGTTGATCACAGTCCGAGCTCCAATGCCAAGCTCTGTAGCAAGCCGGTCGATCGACGGCTGCGTAGGGTACGGGTCAGTTTCATATGCTTGTCGAAGTGCTTCTTTCTGCTCTGCAGTGAAGCTCACACGTGCCTGCTTCTTGCGCTGTGACACTGTCCCATCACTCGCCGATGAGCCATCTGTGCTACTTTTACGCTTTCGACCTAAAAACATTAATAAAACTGATGGTATGGATGAAGACAAGTTCCTAGTTTATCTACTGGCAGCAGATAAAAGCCTACTCTGGGCAATCCTCGATAATGACTAGGTGGTTACATAATCTGATTCTGTTACATAAAGTTTCACGACTGCACTGTAAACCGCTGCGTGTCCACCATGATTGTCAAAACAATGACATTCTCATAATGCAGCTATTGGCAATCATAATTACATAAGACTGCCATCTGTCTGTGGTGATGGGATCAAATAACTGGTGTGTAATATCAGTAAATGAAAGTCTGTTCTAATGGACTCATTACCAACCATATTATAACACACTCACCCATGACTCAGCCACGGCCAGAAAAACAGCGAGGAACCAAGTATCCGTTACAATCACGTCCTTTCATACATAGCTGAACTGCACAAACAAGTGACATAAACTTCACGATAGCAAGAGACGACGTTACCTGCGGACACTATTTCTGTGTCTGACGGTTCACTGCAGCGTAGCAGCTTGTCAGCGGGAACGCGGTACTGTGTCGTGACTAGCCGGCGCACGGTGCCTTCAGGATCATCGAGGAAAATACGCATTCTGATGAATGGCTCGCGGCCTTTTGAGGTCAACAGCGGCCACGGTTTTGGACGAGCAAGTAAATCGCTCACAGAACCCTGCAAACAATATATACAGTGATGTAGCACCATCATCACCACCATTACCTTGTTCTGTAATCACATGTTGTGTTTATGGGTCAGACGTCAACCAACTGTATTCAATGCACAGAACAAAGCACAAAGCACACGAGGGACTCATATCAGTTGCATAAAAATTGTGAAAACTGGAAGTGAATATTGCACTATGAAAATTAAGAAAACTACACATGTAGACTAATGTAGCAGAGAGACGTGACACTACTTGCCTGCGACAAGCCGAGGACGGCTTCACCAAACAGTCGCTGACTGATGGAGTAGTCAGCGAGCGTTGAACGCACGGCTGCCACCACCTCGTCCGTGTTCAGATACGAGCAGCGCTTCAACTGGTCCGACGTGATAGGTGGAAGGGCGTAGCGCGTGGTTTCTGCCGATGTCGATTTCTTGTGAGACTTTGAAGTTACCGAGTCAGCAATTGTACGCATGAGGTCGAGGGGAGAACAGTCGCCATCTGCATTTAACGCAAGTTGCTGCACTTCGACGTCAACATCGTCCGATAACTGTTCTGATTTTACAATCATAGCAGCGTCTTGCTGGGCGACGGCGGCTGGTAAAGACAGATCTGTAGACAATGTTAAGTTTGTTCCTGCACAGTTTGTGTCTGGTGAGCTCTGAAGCATGTGTAAAGCAGTGATATCAGACTGGTTGCTTGTATGTTCATTCACATCCTGCTGCTCTTTTGACTGACTAGATCTTGTTGTTAGGTCTTCCGGGCGGTCAACAACAGGATTCTCTATAGCACACCACAAAACAGTCTGCGGTGTTGTGCGCCTACCGACGGCTGTCGGAACAGATCGTTTTGAGCGACCATCTTTCCGCTTGCGGGCAGGTGCCGGTGAACTGACAACCGGCAAAGGTTCCACAGCAAGCGTAGAAGACTGTGAAAGCCGTTCGAGTTCACCCTCGTACATGACGTATTCGGCAAAATTTCCGTTTGTCTTTGCTGTGGCCGCGAGCTTCTGCAGCTCCTCGCGGTAAATTCGAGCAACTATGTCACGCGGGTCGGTCTCGTCAGACGGTGGCGTCGTTGCCATCTGTTTAGTGGCAGTGACACTGGCGGTTAGCAAAGTGTGGTCACTTGTCACCGGCGGAGAGCAGTCAGTGATCGACTGAGACGCGCCGTCAACGACTGACCTGGTGCTTGTACTGTTGACGAGATCCAGCGACTCACAAGTAGTAGTAGACGACAACTGCAGTTACACAAAATACACTTTCGTTCACTCATATTCACACACAAACAGTTAACAGACCACCATAACTGCACACTCCTAAGATAAATCATAACCTCTGTTCAACAGCCCTTTTTCAGCTGAACCTGTAGCTGTATTCTCCTCGTTTTTCTTCAATCACTTGTTATGGGAGAAAACCTTTGCAGATCAATAGAACATGGTTGTTATGGGCGATATGTACTTCCTGTCAGCCAATCAACAGTCTCAATGCTCTGAATAAAGCTACCAATGACCTGGTGTCATCCCTTCTTCATCCACCACTGGATCCATGTTGGAAGAGACACTGTTCCTTTCATGCTGGCTCTCCAAAGCCCGTAACATACAACTTGGCGTAAAATGCATACACTGTTAAAAAATCTAGAGACCGCACCATCACACACCACCACAAATTTATTAATACCGGTTACAGACAGAGTAACCGGTAAGAAGCTCAAAAACATAATTATCAAAAATTAAACTTCTACTACGTATTCTTTGTTATTTTCAGCCAAATGTGTACAGCAAAATGACACAACTATTTCTGGCAGACAAAAACAAAAGTACATAAAAGTAACACTACTGTTTTTGCCAAAAAAATGAAAATATCACACGTGCCACAAAATACAGTAAACAACAAAATGCCGACGGCAACGTCTCGTGATCACTAAATTTCTACAACTCACTCTGGTATATCTATCACAAGATGACAACACTGCACTAGACCTTTGACTGTGGAGCTTCCATCGCCTTCATTGCCGCACGTGCCTCACTCAGTATCTGCGCCACTCGCTGTTCCGTCAGTGCTGGGTTGTCATGACGATAACCAACGCTGCTAGTCACCGCATTTGTTGAGTCTAGACATTCACAATCAATGTAACAACATGAATAATCATGACCAGGGGCGTAGCGACG
>Ga0209366_1000431_pt1 | contig 9921 bp, 8 predicted proteins | sample WorMetmaBAHAMAS2_FD_187391 | JGI IMG/M metagenome (GOLD analysis project Ga0209366, IMG submission 187391) | Marine gutless worms symbiont microbial communities from Max Planck institute for Marine Microbiology, Germany - Inanidrilus... | ecosystem: Host-associated > Annelida > Digestive system >...
CCTCCCCTTCCCTTAGTAATGGGTAAGGGGTCTGGGGGAGCACTATAGCTCCTGACATTAGTCAGGAGAGGTGGGATAACAAATCAAAACTCGACAGTATACTCTCAGCAAATTATAGTGTGATACAGCAGTCATTTTTGAGACACAGTGTGCATCAAATACCACCAGACAATCTGTTGTACAATAAACTTTATTAACACTCATCAGTTTAATGACCTCGCATGGACGTAACACAAACATGCACAAACAGTCTACATGTATATACATTGTACTTCATTCGTTGAATACATCCGACAAGGTATAAATAACAGTCTGCGCAGCGGCTGTGCTACAGTTATTATGAAGTGGTCATCTGATGTTCATATCTACTGCCGAGCCAGTCTGGAGCCGTTGCAGAGATCTTCTCGATGATGTTGTTGACTTGGAAACACAAGCTCTGAATCTGCTTGTCCCACGTCGGCAGAGCTTCTTGCACTGTGTGTCCAAATACATCAACATCATTCTGGCTCATCATTTCAGTCTCAGACAATATCTCAGTCTTATTAGCACAACACGCAATATATGCATGTCGTGCAGGGATAACGTCTGTCCATCCGTCTGTAACGTTGGTGTATTGTGATCACACAGTGCAACAGGAGATAAAACTGGCACGACAGATAGGGTGGTGTCTTGGCTACCTGCATGCTGAAGCCGACTCGTATCATGTGATCCTGCATTCTACCGAGGATGACAGGTCGCATTTGAACGTTTGTTTACAAATTGAATGGAAGTGACAAAGCAAGGCTGCTATGGTTGTATGAATAATAAGTGTGTAAATTTTTAAGCTTCCCATGTTGTGCTATCTCTGCATCTTCTGAGTTTTCTCGTTAATCTACCACTAGTAATTTTGTTATGGCATATGCTGTTCAGCAATGGCTTGTCGGTCAGCAGCATATGCCTATACAGCTGCAGTGTCAGCCAGCTAGCAGCAGCAGCAAGGCGTAGGCTTGTACTACTTGTGAGGTGTAGGCCTGAATACTTAAGTAGGTCAGCAGACACAATACATAACCCACCAGTCATGGTATGCAACCCCTCCCGCCACTGAAGCTGCTATGCTATCCTCCCACTGTCAGAAGAAGTGAGAAGTGAACAAAAACAAAACAGATGGGTGAGTCTACGAGCAAACCCCTAGTTAACAAGAGGGCCTAGCAGTGGCTAGCATAGTGCAATATGATCCCTCCACTCTTCCCATCGATGATCCCTTCCCTCGCGCCCACTGAACTATAAATAGTTCATTGCTCGCACCCGCATGCACCGCGACCGCAATGCGCGATAAACTGGGATCAGAATTTGAAACCCAAATTAGCTATAATGCGCCAATGTACTTCTGTCACAGACAGACAGACAGTGACATCGTAGCATAAGCGCGAGATGTATATATTACATCTCGTGCTAAAAAAACTTAAGTACATAGTTTTAAAAAAGTTAAATAGAAACAACGGCATCAATGCACTGTAGAAAACACAATATGATCTGTAGTGCGAACCTTCAAAGTGAACGATAGAATCGATCTGATCAATGCAGCCGTTGAGTCGGCCTTCAGTAATCATCTGAGAAGCAATCTTCTCCGCCTCAACAACGCAACAGAAGCACTTGCAAATACCGCTGCGTATGGTATTGTGTCCCGCCAATATATATGCAACACTTTACTACATTTACGTGTCAACTGCTAATGTACCCACACCTCTGATTTTTCGCCACATCTTTCCAGATCACCGGTCAGAATAAAACTCTTCGCATCCACTTCAGACTATCTAATGGCCTCCTACTGCCGGGTGGATGGCTGACTGCCTGTACACCGGGATCAGCTCCGGGCCCAACGCTCGGTAACAAGTATGGGAAAACTTTATCTATACCTATAGTGTTACACAGTGTTTGCCAGTCTATAGGTTCACTTACTCCCCCCTCACTGACTGGTTCCAAACCCAACAAGGCAAGAGTGCATCGCATACCCTGGCTCCAGCAGTGCACCCCTTGGATGAAGGACTCGTCAAGTCCTGGCACCTACCATTGACTAGGACAGGATGCAACCTATACTGCACAGCAGTGGTGTTAGCCTGTGCATAAAACTGCAGTGAGGCTGCTGTCATAGTGTCATGCCTGCCACCATAGGCATGCCTTCCACGTCATGCCACACATCACCAGCAGCACGCTGATAGATACCTTGCGCGGTGGAATCTCTAGCAGGGTTCCGAGCTCATCGAACGAGATGTTATTGTACAGTTTGCTCGCCGACAGGAGGTTGTGTTCAATGACCGCGCGGTCAAGTATTGTGGAGCCTGCATCCAACGTAATAAAACAGGCTTTACAATCAACGTATCATTACAACTATAGGATGTGGCACGTTGACACTTTGATACCAATACAATCTCCCTGCTTCATTGCGACAACCTGACATTGAATTTGGACACTTTAAACGTCTTTTAAAGGCATTTCTGTTTTAGCGAGACCGTGGCGCATTAGTGACTTTTTGATTTTAATGCGCCGTGTATGAGTTTACTTACTTACTTACTTACAACTAGTACACTGCAGTTCACCAGTTCAGCTAGCAGGTCAGCGACCTACTGAGCCAAAGTTGTGAATGAAAAGTTCCCACGGTACAGTACAAACGGACCACCAACACTTTGATACCAATACAATCTGCTATGTCACAGCATGCTTTGATCAATTCAGTTTGAACACAGCGGACTCAATTATCCAGATCCAAGCACCACACGTGATACTTGCACATACTCTGGTCCGCGGCGCAGGACGATCATACAGTTTAAACTGATCTAAATGTGTGTAAATGGTTGAGGGACGCACCAATACAACAGTTACTGTAGCTCTGTTGTACAAAACATGGAGTAAATGTGATCAGAGAATGTTGCTAAAATTGCGCCAGAGACAAATAAATAAACATAGAGAGAGCAACGAATATCACTTCATCAGCTATGATGCGAATCTATCATGGGAATCTACACTATTCATTTGCCAGATGCTGTAACAACAGAGGCACAGCTTTTCAATGCGATACGTGGCAGTAGTATGTATCTAAACTGAAAACTCTGGTGACACAAGCGAAGTAAAGAAAGGAGACAGATGAAGAAAAGATACGGACACTGAGACTTCCGTATCTCAAATATTTTGAGATTTCCTCAACACTGTGTCCGCTTTAAGTTAATGTTACTAGTGTTTGCTAGAAATGACCATCATCAACTCATGCTGCTGTTGAGATGAGAAGAGAAACCAACCATCAGCAGTGAGTGCCTTCTGGTGCAGCTGCAGCATCTCGGAGAAATCCCGCAGTTCACTGCTGCGAATGATGCGGTCTAAATACCTGTAGCACAGTCTCGACATGATATGCTGCCTGATAAAGAAGACCACTAGTGTCACTTTAGCGGCGACAATTCAGCTAAATTCAACATTTTAGTTGTATTTGACAGTTTTGACACAGTTGCCAATGTCATCTGGCTATTTTATGTGCAACAAAAGTGTGTAATAACCTCATGATTTTGGCTTGCTTAAAATGATTAAGCCGCCCAACAATAAACAGCAACATTAACGAAACTCCAATCGTGACATATTTTCAGTTTTCACACATAATAAATTAATGCACATTTTACTTTATCACAATATATCTTCAGCCAGCCTTCAGTAATAAAGGCAAACCCTTTCAAACGTGCTGACATTATGACGTAATTGTATTTAGACAGACAAGTATGAAAGAGATATGTAAAATGTGGACCCAGATCAGTGTAAAATTTCTGAGAAACAGCTAAAGCATTAGCAAAAGCTACACTGTGTGAATTTTATTATGCATTCTTATTCCTCAAAAAGTATACGAAAAAACAAACTTACATTCGTCCGCACACCAAGTACAAAGAAAGACAGCTGCTTTTATTCAGAAAACACTGTGCATTATGCAGCATATATACTCAGTCAAAGACAGCTAACAAGCAACTGACTTGCTAATCTTAGATACCGTATGTGTCAAGAAGTGAGAGACCGGAGCAATTGATATAAAGTAAAATTCTGAACTCAATGCATACATTTTTTCCAGAATGCCATATGCGGGAAGTTGTTGACAGCGTTCATCTTTAAACAAAGTGGCCAGCATGCGAGACCGCTGCTGACCTGTCAATCACACACACAACTCACCACCACTTGCCATCTCACATCACCAGCGCTGTCCAATTCATAATTTATATTAGTTTATTTATTTTTTAATTCTTAAGTATGATTAAGCCAATTACATAAAGCAAGTGTAGTATTTCTAAAATTTCGCTAGGCACAGTTCTGTAGCATTACTGTCATCATTAGCTGAAATACGTATGCATGTAACCTGCTAGTAATCAACGTATTAGAACTACTGCATTATACAGTGATCAATCGACAGATGGCATACAAAAGTGACTCACATTAAAGTACAATCACACCAGTTCAGATGTGCAAATTAAACCTAACAGAAATTACCACTGTCACCTAGAAGGCAGTCTCCCCAGTTTACCTTCACTGACAGCATCATACATTTCTGTTAACAACACTAGTACGTCCACAGTTCACAGATGATTAAGTTTGATCAAGTTCTTATTACCAGCGGACGCCAGGATGGTGCAGATCAGCGCGTTCTTTAGCGCCGTCATTCGCTCGGACTCGGCAATTATTGACTTATATGACAACTCGTTGTAACGCTGCGCGGCTTCAATGAACTTGCGCCGGAAATCCAGGACACGAGCATAGCACACCTGATTGCATGTGTAGATACAGAAAACTACATATACACATCAAATCCATTCATGGGTTCAGGTCTGAATGGGGCGATATTTGGCCATTCCAATTAATGCGAATCTCGGTTTATGCGATGTGTCTGGAATACAATCAAGTGTTGCACACAAGCACTTAGACCACACGAAACACATCTTGTACAAAGGCTACAAAAACATTTCATATCAGTCATATTATCTCGTGTGATCTGATTTCATCTGAACTGAGTTCGATGTGATTGGTCGGTCGTAACCACGGTGAACTGGGTTGCTTCAGAGCACACGATCCAGTTCGCTGTGGCTGCGACCAACCACAGAGCACTCAGATCAGATAAAATGAGGTCACATGAGATTGGGTCAAATGAGATGAGATGAAATGGGTAATATAAATGCTCCTGAAGAATACAGTTTGCTCCAGTTTAAAGCTTACGACGAAACTTGGGCTAAGTTGGTGATTTGGTTGAAGGTTGACCACTAAGTTACGCAGTAAAAGTCTCTCACAGCAACACAAACTCAGCGAGATTCCAGTCTTACTCTAAGGTCGGGTTGCATCATCCATACTTAACTTAAGTAGTCCTTAAACCTCCATTGAAATGCATGGAGATTTAAGCACTAGTTAAGTTAAGTATGGTTGGTGCAACCTGACCTTAGTCAAACTAGCACATGTTCATCTCATTCGCAGTGAACAGAATGCAACGTGGCAGTTAACATAAACCACTTCTCTCCATTCTCCAAACAATATATCACTTGCGCGGTGCTAGCAGACAGCCCAGCAATGCAACCCATACAACAATTCGCAGGGTCAAATTACACACATGGATGACGACGACCAAGCTCCATGAATTCTCCAACATGTTACCTCCACAACGCTTTGTGGCACCGATACACGTGTTGCATTACCACATTATGCACATATTGTTAGCAGTAATTAGTAATACGGTACCAGTACTATGTCAACGTAATGATGTAACAAGCATCAAAAGTAAACTCGGAAATAAAACGGTCTACTAAACAATGATGATACTTCAAACATATAAGTCAACAATAGACAGTTTCCCTCACAATAATGCAAATTCCATAATAAGTCCACGTTTTCCAGACAAGTGGACACCGTGCACACAACTTGCCTTGTAATGTATTTGAAGGTCTTCACGCGTCGACTCGGCTTGCAACAGCGACGCGCGGTTGATATACGCCTCGGCCTGAACTGGATCCTCATCTTCCAAGTAGAGACGAGCCACTTTGAGATATGTCTCCAGCTTGTAGTCACTGCTGTACTGTCTGCAACACACACACAATTGTTACTTGCAAACAGACAGTATCAAGGCAGATTTAAACTGGAGCCGACCAGTGCTGCTGGAATCGATACGAAAGTAAGTGGGCATAAATTCTGGTGCTTTTTGCCAGAATTTTTTACTGTGCCCATTCACTCTCTGAAACTGTTGACTGTGATAAAAGGGCACATACCAGCTCTAGCTCCACGGTGCTGGTGCCATTAGAACTGACTACATTATGACTGATATCAGTGTGCCAAACTAAAAATTATCCATTCAATTTAGTGATACAAATCAATTAATCTGGCAAAATCATTTCCGATCTCCTCTGATAGTTGGCAGTCGTATCACAAAAAATGTGCGGTAGGCTAAGCTGAGTATCCATCAGCTTTCCAGTGAACACTAAATATTTTTCATCACATTAATGGTAACTCACAGAGCACAAAAAAAATTTAGTCGGAGTTCACACTTTGACAGCAACTTACTTCTGAGCAGTTTCTAGTGGAATGCCTACGAGGATGTTTGCCGCCTCTCGCCAGTTCTGTTCACGTTCATAGATCGCAGACAACTGTTGCCGCATTAAACCCACCTGCACGCAGCATTTAACAACGACACAGATTAACTAACAGTTACAGATACTAGCACTGAAAGTAATGGCATAAAGGTCCAGTGTCCCTTCTTTAAACAGTAAATCAGCCTGGTTGTCCCAAATTGTGTAGCTGGTTTATTACAGACACAAAGCCTTCACCAGCAGCGTCACAGCACTGAAGAAAGCTACCAGTTAATACTGGAACCTTCAATTCCAGCTTCACTGCAGTCAAAGTGGCAAACTGGGGCGGCATACAAGCATGCATAATGTGTACTAAGTGGTTTGGCAGATGAGGATGAGCGGCTGATCCAACAGCTCAAGAAAGAGCAGTACCAAGTTAGAGACGAGGCATTATCAATCTCATGACTCGGCGACATTCACAACATACTTGAGCTACCTGCTCCTCAAAGGAGACGACACGTGGCTGAACTTTGTCCAGCGTGAAGTGTGCCACTTCTTTGCCGACGGCGTCCGGCAGCGACGAGAAACACGAGCAGAACTCCGACAGGATCTGTCGCGATATCACCAAACTCACGTTCTCATTCGCCACTGACACATCACACAAACACACGCGAGCACAATGCACCACAACAGTCCCTCGTGAACATTACCTTTACAGTCCATATACGAACAAGCACAAGTGTGTCGAATATAAACAGCACGAATTCTATAACGGAATTGCTGCATCTAAACAGGGCTGTTAAAATGTTTTTTAAATTACATTTTATCATCTAAAGCAAACAGTTGTAGGCTGTTAAGTGTGTAGTCCACAGGCCCTGAGGAAAGCGGCTGATGTCAATGGTGTACAGGCTGTACTGTTGAAAAATGACAGACGGTTGCTACAACGACATATTAAGTTGCATTACATTTGTCGTGCAGTAAAATGTTGTTCTTGTAAAAATAAAGATGGTGAGTCCAGGAAGTGGTTAGCCCCTCCCCATTAATAAAAAAATAAATAACAAAAATAAGCTGTGGTAGTTGAAACTCATTACATTACCATCTGCCAAGCTACATGCATCCTAAAAACAAAACTAGGGGCTGTTACAAAATGTGACAACCAACATTGTGATTCAAAGACTAGATACTTACCAGCTTCAACAAAGGATTTTAAGCCATCGATAAGTTCCACACCAGACATCTCAAGAATACTCTTCAAAATGCTTCTGTATCTACACAAACCCCAAGCATATAAGTTCCATTCCAAAACCAACCTGGACTAATGGATATCAGCAAGAACTACTTGATACACTCCTAAAATGTTCAATCAAGCAATCTGTCGATGGTCCAATCATTGAAGACTGGACCAAAATTGAATCCATAACTGCGGTTTTCCCCAAAAACCTGCCACTGGCCATAAATGTCTACATTAATGCAAAGTGTCTTACTGGCGGTCTCTTAAATTCTTGGAACCTAAGTTGGCAAAAAAATTTAAGTCTCAAGTCTCACAAGACTCAGTAACATCTTTACTTACTTGTAAGCCAAGTGACCACAAGCACTAAATGAATTGCTTGTATGTGCTGTTTTGATGCATAACGTGCATGCCGACCTTTGAACTTTATTGTTGGTGGCTTAATGGCCGTTTTACGTGCTGTTAGCATCTATTAGCATGACCTGTCAGCAGGCGTAGGTTTAGCTAGGAATAGTTGGCCATACTTTTCAATATCGTCTACGTATACATTTTATACACTATACTATATAATTAATATATGAAACAGTTTGCCAAATTCTGCTGTGGAAGCTAACTTTGTCAATGCATTTACAGCACAATTAGTAAGTTTTGTTTGCACCAAGAAATTATGTTTGACTTTACAGTCGATCTTAGCAGAACCAGAAACCAATCAGTATAGTCATAAAGTGATATTAGTTTGATATCGTGGTCAGAACTGGTCTCATTAAGAGCCGACTGCACGACCGCACACAACCGCAGTCTGGAAGACGACTGCACGCGATGATGCACGAATCTCGATCATTATGTTTAAAGCACATTTTCCATTACTTCGTTTCTTTTGTATTTAATCAACTTTTACACAACATACTTTCACTGGTGCTGCACATTATCTTTTTTACTTTTCTTAAATTTCATTAAATTTCATTAAATTTTGAGTGTTTTTTGCAGGTGCATTATGCAGTTAACTGTATACAGCATGATCGCGCCGTCTGTGCGGTGGGCCTGTGCGGTCTTAATAATGCGCTTGGCGGTCGTAATCATCATGGTCCAGAGTGTTCGTTGTGCGGTCGGCTTTTAGTGAGACCAGTCAGAATATATAGATGCGGACTTCAGGTGTTTGACACCTGCGTCCGTAGTTTCCTGTTGAGTGAGTTAGCTAGTGCGCAACTAGACTAGCCTCCAACATTCAGCCACTTAAATAAATTAATGATGAGCATGCCAACAGCACAACATATCGTACTTTTCGATACGATCCTTCTGTGACGGTCCACTAGAATTCACCAGCGCAGCTAATTGCTGCTTTATGTTAGCCATTTTTTCACATAGAATAACTAACTTGTAAGTTGTAAGCAATGTGCATAGTAGAGAAGCGCCTATTGTATACGATATCTTATCGTGTACACGTTTACAAGCGCGCATTCCTAAACCTAATACATTCACGGAATCCGAATACAGATTCGTCTAATCGAATATTCCCTTAGTAAACGTATACAGGAAACATGAGCTCAAATCAACTCAACTCAACGAGCACGTTAATTGGTGGAACCAACCCACTCAGTATGCATAGGCCTATTAGTATAGGCCTATCTGGAAATGGGTAACAGGACTTTACGTTCCTCTGCCCATTCGCTCCTGGGAGCGAATGTTCCATACGGCAATTTGGAAATGTAGATGTTTGTAATAATGTACGTAAACTTTATGGCCAGTATAATAATATTCGCACTGTTCTAGGCTATGGCAGTCGTGAAATGAGAGTAGTTCAAATGTGTAAAGTTATTGCTTACGAGGACCGTAACCAGCTCTAAATCAACGGGAGAGGGGGCGGGCACCAGCTAGGCTTCCACGGGGGGCACGAGGATCGAAGCGCCGAAGGCGCGAGAATCGAGGCGCCGATGGGGGTGGGGCATTGGGACTGGTGTCCCCCTCCCCAACCGACTAAGAGCAGGGATGGATCGAGGAGTAGAGATTGGGTGGGGGCATATAGGCCCATATGGCGAGCGCAGAGCACGAGCCTATAACGGGAGTCTGGGGGCGCTGTGCCCCAGCGGGGTTCAGGGACAGCTAGAGAGCCCCTGGTCAGGGAGGTCGAAGCCCCATGAAGGTGGT
>Ga0209366_1000432_pt1 | contig 9913 bp, 9 predicted proteins | sample WorMetmaBAHAMAS2_FD_187391 | JGI IMG/M metagenome (GOLD analysis project Ga0209366, IMG submission 187391) | Marine gutless worms symbiont microbial communities from Max Planck institute for Marine Microbiology, Germany - Inanidrilus... | ecosystem: Host-associated > Annelida > Digestive system >...
GATGGGTGGAGAGTATCGCAAGGTGACACGTCCGAAGCCACTGTTTGGTGGTGTGGAGAAGTCGTCACACTCTGTTGATGAGACTGACAAACCAGGTATGTTTTACTGCACTTCCAAGAATCATATCTAGTTTATCGGCCGCATCGCCAGCATGTGTTGCATAGATGTGCCTTTTTCTGGACTTGTTGCATGTAGTGTGGTCTGTGTTTTGGGTGCATAGGTGGGCTGTGCAAAAACGGCAGAACCGACTGAGATACCATTTCGGGGAGGATGGGGAGAAGACGGCTGTTTGCCCCAGGAACCTTGTATTAGATTGTCTCTAAATTTCCTATGGAAAGGGGCATCTTAAACGTGTGCCGACCCATTGTGATGCACTGTGCAGGGTTTTGGGACCTAAGGAACTGTGTATTAGATGAGGGTACATATGGGCACTACCTGGCGAAGACAGGTGAACAATTTGTGCTTGGAATGCGGAGGGCTGATAAATTAAGTTTATAGGTGAAGGTCATAAGTCATAGCTGAAGATAATCGCTTGGAATTTATGAGAGCAAAACACTGGCTGTACACTGTGTGTGGGTTATGAGTTGAGACAGAGGAAAAGTAGACATGTAATGGAAACTGTAAATAAGTAGGAAACATAGTGGTTGTGACTTTGTGTGTGGGTATGTGAGTGTAGTCGGTCGTTATGGCGCGGCCGATGAGCCGCGACGGCTGAGGAAGCCAGATCTGAGTCGCGGCATTGACACCAGTTCCGCTGCAGATCACTGGAAACCACCGGCCAAGTCCGCCTCCTACCACTATGGACGACCTGACTCCGGACCATATCCCAACTATCTCAAGCCATCCAGCCAGTTTCCATCATCGTCGTTGTCAAGCGAGGACTCCAACAAGCATCATGTGAAGACCTACGGTCCGGAGTCTGCTGGCGGTATTCAGGATGACGGCAGGATCAGAAGTGGATTGACAGAAGCTCGGCCGAGAAAACCAGCAGATGACAAGAACGCAGGACCTCAAGGTTGTCATTTTGAGTGAACATAAAATATACTGAACTACGACTCCCAACCTACAACAACATTGCAGCATCTTGCAAGACACTACAACAACATTGCAGTGTCTTGTTGCATCATGACCTTGTGTGTGTGTGTGTGTGTGTGTGTGTGTGTGTGTTCATTGAGCTGTCAACGCCACAGTTAATAGAGATGTGGTCCGTTGCAACGGACCACATCTCTATTAACTGTGGCGTTGACAGCTGAGAAAATGAGATCAGAAGTAAAGATCACTCAATTATGAAAAAGGCCACGGTCGCACATTGTTGTCAGCACAACAATTGAAGGTATGTCGCCAATTTTGTCGCTTCTGCCTCTAAAATTGGTTGTCATGACAACATCCCTTGCGGGATCGCAAAATGAATGACCAACTTATCAAGCACTTTAGTACGCCTACCAGTCGTGGAAATTTGGTGAAGAGCTGTACAGTCGATTCTGAGATACTGTGGCTAGAAGTTGACCATTAAAAATTTTAAATAAATAAAAAAACATAGGCAAAACATACAGCCCTTTTGGCAAGCATTCCGAGCAGGCTAAATGATGGTGGCGGCTATGGATGATATTGGCAGACTGACAATCCAAGTTGGTTGGAAGCTGAGTAGCGGTCTTCATTCATAGAACTAATGAGGTCATCTGATGCTACAGATGTGTTGTCATGGCAACGATGGTATCGGTGATAATTTGTGCGCTGCATTGCAGGTTCGGATGCAAGAAGTTTTCCATTGAGAAAGGGCGTCGTCCATAATTCCGTTGCGGGTCAACGTGCCCAGTACGATTCACATGCAGGAAGTGGTTTTAGAGATGCTGGTTTCAGTAACGCTAAACCTTCGTACAGCCGCGGCGTCAAGGCACCATCTTCACGACACTCCGGATTGGTTGCCGAGCAGTCTGCGTATCCTAGCAACAGTCATGATGTTCTCTATGGTGATGCATTCTACCCGGCGTCGCCAGATGACTACTACTATAGCGATGGTTTGGCTGGACCTGCCGGCCGTTCCGCTGGGTATGATCGACAAGCACCTGTTGATTACAACTACTACAACATGGCTCCAGGTCTGTCAATCAAGTTGCTCTCTCTCTCAGTCGTTCATTGCTATTAGTGCTCAGAGTTTTGATGATATCAGAACGTGGACAGATGTTGAAACAGGTGCCACGTACCTATTTGAGTGTAATGATTAGTAGAATGTTGTGACAACATATTGCCATGGAATGTCTCTTGTATTTGCATCGATGTGCATATTGTAATGTAACTTAATCATGTAGCCCATGTTACACATTAGCCAAAAATAGACATAGTATATGATGTTGTGTTGCGTATATATGGTGCTTGCCAAATTTTACTTCAGAATATCGTTTTATTCATATATCGCTAGATTTTGCACTGATATCACACAACTCACTGACAGTTCTACCGACATGCAACATGGCTGTTAAACACACATCTGAGTTTTGTTATTAATATATATTTTACATTGTGATGTATTTAGAGGTTTACTGCTACATGGTGCAGGGTGACTCAATAGTGTAAGTGACTAAGGTCGGGTTGCACCATCCATACTTAACTTAAGTAGTCCTTAAATCTTCGTGCATTTCAGTGGAGATTTAAAGAATACTCAAGTTAAGTATGGATGGTGCAAACCGACCTAAGTCATCGGACTAGTGACGAGTTCGAGCCTTGGCTGCCGTGCTGTTGAGTAACAACCAACATTGGGCAAGTTGTTCACACCCGTGTGCAGCGTCTGTCACCAAGCAGTATAACTTGGTACCGGCGAAAGAGCTGGAGTGTAAACAGGCACACCAGACAAAGCACTAGTCCTGTGTCCGTGGTCTCGCAGTGTGTCTAGCTAAGGGCTACAGGATTGGAGAGATTAGTGCAGACTTATGGGTCCACGTGGCTTGGCAAGGATTTTTACGTTTTTCATGGTGCATGTCTGGATTTGCCGTGTTAGATTTAATGTATTTAATACGAGCCTAAAATGTTTGTCTGGAAAGACACAGTCTCCAACATGAGCTATTATTGTCGACTTGGGACATCAGCGTCTAACTCATTGAAGTGAACAGTGCTCGTGCCGTTAGTGGCGGTCAGTCAGTCTGTCGTGTCTCAGTGCACGATGAAGTGTGTTGATGATCGCTACATTGACTGTGTAAACACGCAGGCGTTGAACGTCAGCCATTACCGGTGAAAACTGCCAAGCATTCTCGTGGCGGACAGAAAGCCGTGCTCACTACAACCGCTGCTAGTAAGTGATATTCAGTGCTGTACGGTTGCCTATAACCTCACCGATTGCTGGCCAATCTTTAGAATTATTTGATGTGAAACTTGCCGGCAGATTCGTAACAAAGTCGTTACTAGTGCTCTTACAACACTTGAATATTTCTCACGTCTGTATGGTCAATAGCGGCCTGTAGGTCGATGTGTTAATTCATCACACCCTAGTGGCATGGCGGTGTTGCAATACTAGGACGGAAGAAACTGGGCATATAGGTTTATCCCAGCAGCTTGCAGAGAATACTGCTCTAGTGATTAAAGTGATTGAACATGTTGCGTGTCAGGTGCAAATCAAGCACCGCGAGTGAAGTTGACGACTGTTGAACCACGAAGCACTTCGCCGCCTCATCGGCAACATTTCACCAGCACCATCAGTACCACTACTCCGCATGCACGTGTCCTCACGACGTCTCCAGCGGCTCTCAAGAAATCTCCAAGCTTACCTGTCCACATCACTTCGTCTCCGCAACCCTCGTCGTCAACTCGGGACGAGCAGCAGAAGCCACCGCAGCCGCATGCGGGCAGGAAGCACGTGCTGGTGAGTGCCGAGGTGGCTCGCAGTGAGATGCTTTGGTCGACGGCCGGCGTGAAGGGCGCTGTTGTCGCTCTCACACTCGGCATCATTGTGACGCTGCTGACGCTCGTCTACGTCGGCTGTCACTACCGACACCAGCGCAGAATCTCACGTCGACATCGTCACTTACCTGCCGGTGGTGGCTCTCACGACGCTGACTACCTCGTCAACGGCATGTACCTGTAATCACCTGTCTACCTGTCGGCGGCTGATTGCATTCTCTCTCATTCACTCTGCACAATAGTCAGCGAGTTAATGAGTCAGAATTTGTAGACACGTTGGATGTATTCTTAACCACACTCCATTTGGGTTAACTGCAATGTCGCACAACCAACTGGTCAATGTAGACTGGCCAAACGGTCTCCGGTTAATGAAATGAAAACAAACAACGTCCCAGATTTATTTAAGCGCCTTAAGTTAGTTTGCACGATTTTGGCGCTATATAAATTTGTGTGTATGTATGTAAACAACATGAACATCTGGGATGCTATTCAGTGTAACCGTGGTAACCAGCATTGAGCCACTGTCAGTTATCCTCGTCTCTAGTTAGAATATCCTGGTTGTAGTTGCTCCGTTTGCCTAATTATCTGCCAAATGCCACTGGCAATGTCGGTGGTTTAACTGCAGCTGAACCTATACAACACGTCTTATGAAGAACATGTTTACAACACGTCTCGAAACTCCCTTAAGATGTTTTGCACAACTTTTGTCGGCCTTTTTTATAAATTTGGTGTTCACATAGTGCTACAACGACCCTTTCTCCAACACTGGTAGTTGATTTTATTGCTGATGTTTTGTTGTGTGTTGCATATTAGATTCAAATGAAGTTATTTTTGTCTGTGAATCTGTGTGCAGTTTTGGTACAAGTAATGATGTTAAATTATTAACTTGAATGTTGTTGTGTTATCACATGCTGTATGAACGCTGTTTTCACCTCTCAATGTTGCTGGTAATCACAATTTGTGTAGTTCATGTGAGTGATTTGTGGATAGTTTAAACATTTTTTTCAAAGTTTATGTAATATTTGTAGAAAAGGAAAATGATATAGTACGAATTTTCGTCCCAAGAACAGCTTTACATTAGTCAGTTCCTTGTATTGTGCATATAGACTTGTAGCACAGTTGAATCTGTGCAGTGTATATCACTGTATCGCCACCGCTGCCGCCGCCGCCGCCAGTATTTGTGTTAATGTTTGATGTTGTAATTGTCGTACTCTTGTGATTTTTCTCTCGTTTTATATGTACAGAGTCACTCAAACACAACACTATAATTTTGCTCGTAACTTTTCCAAATGCTGAATGATTCTAAAAATTTTTTCACTGGTTGACTCATTAGTAAGTTTGCCATAAATTCATCGTTTGATATCCCACCGCACCTTATGTGTGTCACTACATTACCTTGTGAAATATTAAGGTCAGTCTCAATATAAGTTTGTGATTAATGACAAATCACAAAGTAGCTGTGTATTCAAGGTATTGATCTATCATTTCCTCTGAATTTATCACTAATTTTGAATTTGTGAAAGAAGTCTTGAAATTGATGAACAGTTGGTGTAGTTGGAGGCAAAACAGCTGATTGACTCAGACGTTACTTGGCGTTGCGCTGTCTTGTTTAATGATGCAGATATCTCCGAGTAACTTAGCCTACAATGGACAGAAACTGCTGTTGTTGATCTTATTATATTAGTAGGCAGGCTAATTTTGACTCAAGTATCAACACACTGCTGTTGAGCAGTTTTCATTCACAGACTGATACCATCATCGGCGACTAATCAACCAGGTAATTATGCATGGCATTTTGTCGTGCCATCTTTTCTTTGTCGCAGCAGTTGCATACAGCTGGTCATGGGATTTTTAGTACAACAGCTCTGAATGGCTTGTTGGTGAATTAGATAATGCTAACATCGCTGCACAAGTGTTTTTCTATGTCAGTATGAGTGGCTGAGACTTATGGTAGTTTGCTTCGCTCAGTTGATAAGCATGGAAGTTTTATAAACACGAATATTTCACAAGGTAGTGTATCGACACAGTTAAGGTGTGGTGGGATATTTCTGATGACAGTTTCATTGCAAATTTACTAATGAGTCTGTGAGTGAAAGAACTGTGAAAATCGTGTCAGCATTTGGCAAAGTTACGGGCAAAATAATCATGTTTTGTATTATTTTTCTGACTCGCTTGTATATCACTTCAACTTCAGTGTACAGCATCGTTGTAGGAATTTTCATGTGATGCAGTGTATCATAGAGGCATTGATGTGTGAGCTGTATTTGATTTAGAAGAGTCGTTTGCACAGTTAAATTACCTTTATTAATTTTCATACCTTTATACTTATATATGCTTTCAGTTCTGCTTTAACCTTAATTTAAATCATATCATAAAGGCAATATATGACCTAATTTGTGTTTTAAGTGCCGTTAAATGCGAACCAACCAACCAATCTGCACGGTGCAGTATGTTAGCACCATGACTGGCATCTCCGCATGCAGCTGTCAAGTTTTTAGTTTCATTGTACATATGAAAATACAGTTGTTATAAAAAAAATTAAAATTATAATAAAATTTGTACAGTTGCCATAGTGCAATGTTAGTATTCTTTTACATTTTGTGCCTACACAATGTGGGCTTTAGCATAACTGTACTAGGATAAATATTAATTAGCTGGGTGATAATTCTAGTCTCTGCATTGCAGATGCAGTTGTATTCCACCAGTTTTCTAGTCAAATGTTGTGGTTGTTTTTTGGTTGTCTATTCCGACCGTGTTTTGTCGTAAAATATGACTGGAGTCGATCAATTACAGCTATGTTGTATATTGTTTTGATGAGTATTTCGTACCTGTTTATATATCGGTATTTGTCTCAGCGTTATGCGGCCTGTTATTGTGTATTTATTGTCGGTGTATGTTGTCGTTGTTTTGCTCACAGAAGAGTAAGTTCCATCACTGGCAGGTGCGGGAAGCCGTTGTTCCTGGCCATGTTTCACTAGTTCTGAAGCACGGTCGAAAATTTTCAGTTTTATATTTAGTTGCTTTTATAGTCGTTTTGAGCACGCAGCCAGTAGTAAGTAAAGAATTGAGCTCTGAGGTGCCGCCGTCATGATATAGTTATCAGTCTGGGGCGAGGTGCGGATGATTTGCACATGGTTCAGCTGATGACATTGCTAGCCCGTCATGTCACTGTACATCCTGTAAAGAGGGCTATAACGAGTTTTGTGGACTATTGTATATTCAGCAGTGGCATACCGTCAACAACAGACGTGAGTGAAGATGGCTGGCCATCCTTAGCACTTCGTGATCGTCTCTATATTGTTAGTGAGTTAAGTTCAGTTAAGTTGGCACCAAACTGAGATAGTCACAGTGGCGCCACCAGACAATGGTACGTGATACAGACTAGTAGTAAATGAATGCTGTTAGAGGTCGGTCTGATGCTAGTGCTAGTGAGTGTATATAATGACAGTTGCAGACCTGAAGGTGGTAGTCACTTCTCTGTTCCAGATAACTGGATAGCTTCGCCGAAGTGGATAGTTATACATATTTGTAACATCGATGTAAATACGTGTTTGTAGCATTGTATTCCATGATGGCATTCATTGCATGCTTGCATCAGCTGAGTGGGGGGAGGGAAGGGGCTATTTGTCTGCGTGTGTGTTGTGAGAGTTAAGGTATTGCTACATTCCAGTTTATGTGACACTATGTTATTAAGTCACACAAGCGACCGGGTTTCATCTCCAACTGTTACAGTTGTTTTCACTTTATTGTTACGTTTTTCACGTAGATGTGTACAGCTTTGTTTTCATGCTTTTTTGTTGTCATTTTTAACACATTCACTTACTACACTTCATCAGCGTAGTGACATCAGTAACACTGATGTACTCTCAGTAAACTGCGGTATTTCTGTCTCTGACTCTGTCCCATGTTTCCCTTTCATTTTCTTTCTGCCATAGACTTATACATCTCCTGCTGTCATCAAACCAATGGAGGCTTCGTTAACGGCACTGCACGACATAAGCCATTTTTACAAGTAGTCAGGTCCTGTTGAGTAGACTTAACTTATCGTCGTGGTTATGAGTATGCTGGTTTGCATCAAATCAGTCGTTAGAAGTGTTGCAAAGTTGGTTACTTACTTGACTGATAGTTAACAGTTACTGAGCTCCGTGCAGCCAGACGTAAGCCGTCCACAGTTGTTGATGAGTCATGAAAGCAGTAGCACAGTCGACTTTCAGTCCGGTGACACACTCACAATGTGACAAACATGTGCATAATGTTCATACACTTGTACGTCTACGACCTTTCCATATGATTTGGTGCTGGTGTAGAAACTGGGAAAATATTGACAGTTTGCAGAAGAGGCGTGGTCTGCCTGTCTATGCTAACACTATTGGCTCATGACCGTCAAGATGGAAATGAAAGCCGCACTGACTGGTGGACTGTGAGGGACATGACAGCTGTGTCAGTGCACACTGACTGAGGGACTTGTGTTTACTCAGAGACAGTGATAATGCAAAGACTGTAAGTATTTTTGTCGCTAGTCACTGTTTTGTTTAATTTTTCTAAATCTGTCGGTATTTTTTACCATTTTGTACCATCGACAGTGTGATTTGTGTTGTTTAACATGCATACATTTCAATGTAGTTCCAGATTGATCACCCGTGCTGTGACTGACTCTAACACGATTTCACTGACCTTTGAAAGTGTGTGAATTTAGCAGTGGGTGGCAATTATAAGTCTTTTATTGTACTGGAAATAAACCCCCAGTCCTTGATCGACAGTCCTGAAGAAGCCATTGAATTTATTTGGCATGTTGCAAGAAATCTTTGCCAGAGTTGACATTTTTATCCCAGTGCTGTTACTGGTGTCTGCCATTTCCTGAGTTTATTTTACTCTTGTTTACTTGTAAATTTTTTGACGGCCTACTTAAACATTCTTTGTATTGTGGCTGTATTAGTTGATGACTTACCATTTATTTATATATGTTGTAGTCTTCACACGTTATGACATGTTATGATAATGTAATTTATGATAATTCTTTAGCTATCATTTGATGAATACACTTGAAGTGTGCAATATAAAATTTAATAATGCCAGTTACAGTATTTACCTCATTATAGTACATGTATATTCTGTACATGATATAGTTTCTCAGATTATATACTTTACGTTTTGCTGCAGTTATTTATGTTGTAATATTGCAGTTGATACAGAAGCATTGAATGTATTTATTAATTGCTGACTAGTTAGTTGCATTTATGGAAAGTGTAAAACAATCAGAACATTAATTATTTTATGAACGACATTAGTTTATAAAATCATCTCTTGTGTTTTTTTCTCAATATTTACATTTTGTGCTTCTACAGTATCTATTTCAATACTTAATTTAGTTAACTGTTTTACAATGTTCATCCCTACATAGCTTCAAATGTCATCGAAAGTCCCACCTCATCCTACCTCATAGGAAGAAGTATGTAAAGAAGAAAGTTCATTTTCACATTTGACATGGAAAGAACGAGATGACAAATAGGATATAAAACCCATTAAGAACAGAGCCGTGAACACCAAACCAAGAGGAGAGGCGAGTGATTAAGATCTTGTGACAAATAGTGTTAAAATCAGCAGAGAGATCAAGCAGGCAAAGACATGAGACTTTTGTGATCAAATAATAAATTAGTTAAACTTTTAACAAACTTTTTACAGTTTCCCAGGAGCTTAGCTCACCAGTAACACTGACACATTAAAGTAATACCAGTGTCTTTTTTGTAAAACTGTCAAAAATGTACAAGATACAGTATGGTACAATACTGCAGACGGTGTACGTTAGTTGGTTACTAGGTAGTACGGTGTAGGTACATGTATATGACACTTCAGCTTGAACAGCTGGACTCTGGAACAGTGACCACATATCAGTTCTGTCATACACTGCTTATTTGAAGAAACCAACTATTTTTACTTTTTAGTTAATAACTATTTTTTGAAAGTTAAACTATTAGGCCTATTTTAACTAATTAACTATTTTGAAATAGTTAAACTATTGCTT
>Ga0209366_1000433_pt1 | contig 9911 bp, 6 predicted proteins | sample WorMetmaBAHAMAS2_FD_187391 | JGI IMG/M metagenome (GOLD analysis project Ga0209366, IMG submission 187391) | Marine gutless worms symbiont microbial communities from Max Planck institute for Marine Microbiology, Germany - Inanidrilus... | ecosystem: Host-associated > Annelida > Digestive system >...
CCGCCAGTCACCGAGACCAAAACCTGGCAAGTCTGTCTCAGCGCGGAATGCTTCAAAGAGTCCGTCGGTTCAAGGTGCACGGTCAGTGCGATCGAGTCTGCGGAAAACAGAGCCGTCCGACATAGATACTGTCTCTCACGATCTCATGAGCAGTGGACAAGATGCGCAGTTTGCTGACAATGGCGGCGACAAACTCTTCATTGGCGACAGTGTCAGCATGAAGTCACCAGCATATGTCGCAGGTGTCAGCGATGAACAGTCGGGCGGTCTTTTTAAACAGTCTGGTCACAAAGTCGGCGATTATTTGCCGGTTGGGAGAGATGAAGACACTCCATCTGCTGTGGGTGTAGCAGATGAGGCAGATGTAATTTCAGTGAATATGTTGCATGCACTACGCTCAAGCCCTAGGAAAATTGACCCCAGTGGACAAAATGTGGAATTTATTGGTGCCGAAAGTGATCAGATGTGTATCAGCAGTGACGTTACCATTGACCGTAAACTATCGAACTATGTGAAACAATCTGAAAAAAAATTTACCCCAGCAGCTGCAGTCACTGCTGATTGTGATTCATCAAGGAAGATAGCACACACACGACGCTCAAGCCCCAGAAAAATGAACAGCAGCGGGGAACACGTGAAGCTTATTGGTGCTGAAAGTGGTCGGCTTCGTACTAACGGTGCTGTTGACGTGGAGAATAAACCGTTAAGCATGAGCAGTCCTTTTACACAGTCAGATCACACTTATGCAGCCGTTGCTGATCTTGACTCACCAGGAAAGACACTGTGTACGCGACGCTCTAGCCCCAGGAAAAAGAAAACTAGTGGCCTTAGCATGGAGCAGTTTGTTGGTGCTAAAAATGGTCAGATGAGTATTAGAGATGATCTTAATGTTGATAGTAAGCAGTTGAGCGATTCGTTAAAGCATTCAGAGCACATAACTACTCCGCCTGTGGCAGTTTTGGCTAATTCTGACACTTCTAGAAAGACACCGCGCACACGACGCTCGTGGCCCAAGAAAACCGACAAAGCTGTTTCTTCAGACACAGCCGGCGTTAGACGGAGCAGAAAGTCCCTCAGTGCGGAGAAGCTTAACTCTCTGTGTATGACTGACAATGATGAGAACAAGCCTTTGAGCAATAAAGAACAGTGGGAAATTGACATCGGTGGGCAGAACGTAAACTCTGTTAATCTCGACAATGATCGGCTTTGTCTTAGTGTTGATGCTAATGTCAACAGTGAGCTATTTAGCAGTTCGTTTAAACAGTCTGCACACATCTCCAGTTCACCGGCAGCAGGTATGGCGGATTCTGATTTGTCGACAAAGATACTGCGTCCCCGACGCTCAAGTTCCAGGAAGAGAGACATCAGTTGTCCGAGAGATACGAAGTCTGTTATTGTGGACGGTGATGACATCAGTTGTGCCGAGAAGCTGTTGAGCAGTTCATTCGTACAACCCGTGCACACGTCTACTCCATCATCGGCTGTGGATACAGATGACTCTGTCTCTTCGAGGAAGATGCTGCGTACACGATGCAGTAGCCTCAGGAAGATGCGCAGCGTTCCTGCGTCAGATCCAGTCGGCATCAGACGACGAGGGAAATCTGTCGATGCGGAAAGAGAGTCCCTCCGTGTGACTGATATCAGCAACAAACTGTTGAGCACTTTGTCCAGAGAACAGTGGAAACTGGACAGCAGTGTGCAAGACGTGAAGTCTCTCAATGCTGGCAGTGATCAGATGTACGCCGGCGACAGTGCCATTGTCGACAATGAACTACAACGCAGCGCTTCCACAAAGATGCCGCGTACACGGCGGTCAAGTCCAAGGAAGTCGGACGTGCAAGATGTGAGGTCTCCCAGTTTCGACAGTGATGAGATGTGTGTCGGCGATGATGTTAGTGCCAAAGATCCGAAGCTCACATCTACTCTATCTGCTGCGGGTGCAGTTGATTATAACTCTTCGAGGAAAGTACCACGTACACGACGCTCCAGCCTCAGGAAGGCAGATGATGTTGCCTCAGTTCCAGTCAGCATTAGACGAAGAAGAAAGTCCCTCGTTGCGGAAAGAGAGTCACTCCGTATGACTGGTAATGAGGAGAACAAATCTTTGAGCACGTTGTCTAAACAACAGTGGAAGATAGACAGCATTGAGCAGGATCCAGAGTTTATTGGTGTTGAAAATAACCAGCCTTGTATTAGCAATGATGCTGTTGACAACGATGAGTCACTGCGCAATGCATTTATGCACCCTGAGCCCACATCCTCTCTGTCTGCTGCGGCTACTGCTGATTGTGACTCTTCAAGGAAGTTACTGCATACACGACGCTCCAGTCCCAGGAAGATGGATGTCAGTTTGCAAGATGTGAGGTCTCCGAGTTCTGACAGTGATCGGATGTGTGTTAGCAGTGATGTTAGTGTTGACGATAAACTGTTAAACACTTCATTCAAACTTGAGCGCACATCCACTCCGTCTTCTGTCGGTAAGACGGATCTCAACTCTTCAAGGAAAATGCCGCGTACGCGACGTTGTAGCCATAGAAAGGTAGGTAACATTGCCTCGGATACTGTCAACAATAGACGAAGTAGGAAGTCTGTCGATGCGGAAAAAGAATTACTCAGTGTACCTCATGAGAACAGACCTTTGAGCGCGGATGAACAGTGGAAAATAGACAGCAGTGGGCAGGACTCTATTTGTGGTAAAAATTCCCAGTTTCTTATTAGCGATGATGCTATTGTCAGTGATGAGCCACTGTACAATTCACTTGAACTGTGTACTACACCTGGAGCAGGTACAGTCGGCTCTGACTGTTCAAAGAAGATGCATTATACTCGGCACTCAAGTCCCAGGAAAATGGACATCAGTTCACAAAAGGAGAAGCTTGTTAATGCTGCCGGTGATCAGCTTCATGTTGGTGACAGTCGTGACAAACTGTTGAGCAATTCGTCCACGCATTTCGAGCACATGTCCTCTCCATTTGTAGCAGATACGGCTGAGTCGAACTCTTCAGCAAAGATACTTCGTACACGACGCCTAAGTCCCCGGAAGATCGACGTCAGTGTTCAGGATGTGAAGTCTGTTAATGTCGGTGATGGTCAGCTGCCTGTTAGTGATAGTGACAATGATAAACTGTTAAGCAATTCATCCAAACAATCAGAGCATGCTTCCATTCTATCTGCTGTGGATACAGCTGACTGTATCTATTCAAGGAAGACACTGCGTACACGACGCTCTGACGTCGGAAAGGCAGATGGTGCGTTGCATCCAGTCGCCATTTGTCAGAGAAGAAAGTCCATTAGTGCAGAAAGGAACTCCGCCGACGATGATGACGTCAAATCTCTGAGCACTTTATCTAGAGAACAGTGGGAAATTGACAGCAGTCGGCAGGACATGACATCTGTTAACGCTGACAGTGATCAGCTACATATGAGTGATCTAGATAATGTCGACGGTGGATTACTGAACAAGCAGCCTGAGCACACGTCTACTTCACCTGTAGCAGGTAAGACTGATTGTGAGCACACGTCTACCTCACCTGTAGCAGGTATAACTGATTGTGACACATCAACTAATAGACTGCAGAGACAATGCTCCTCAAGTCCCAGGAAAATGGACATTAGTTGGCAGGATATGAACTCCGCTGGTGAAAATAACCAGCTTTGTGTTAATGACGATGCTGTTGTCGACACTGACCTACTGAACAGCTCATTTAAACAGCCTGAGCAAATGTCCATTCCGTTTCCGTCTGCTGCAGATGCGGCTGATTCTGAATCTTCAGCGAAGATGCAATATACACAACACTCGTGTCCCAAGAAAATGGACATTAGTGGGCAGGACAAGAAGTCTGTTAGTGCTCAGTATCTATCCATTAGTGATGATGTTAATGTCAGTGCTGACCTGTTAAACAATTCAATCAAACAGGCTCAGTATACATCCCCATCATCAGCAGCCGATGTCGATGATTTTAAGTCTTCAAGGAAAACACTGCGTACACGACGCTCATGTCTTAAAAAGCCAGATGATGTAGCCTCAGATTCAGTCAGCGGTAGACGCAGCAATAAGTTCGTTGGTGCAGAAGCGGACTCTCTCCATATGGCCGATAATGATGAGAACACTGCGGCTAAAGAGCTTCAGAGTTGGTCAGATGAAGCAGTGTTGCTGTCTGACAGTGCTGCCAAACCGGCAAAGAAGCGGACTGGGGTTCAGAACCGCCGGAAGTCATCGTGCTCTGGTCAGCCAGGCGAGAAACGGCCGAGGGGTCGTATGAAGTCTTTAGAACCGGGTCTTTGTCGGAAGTCTTCGGCTGCTCGTGGTGCTCGAAGTAGGAAATCGGAGGTCGGCAGCATTGGTGCTAAGGTAGAGAACGATTCTTCACAAAACCAACGAGCTCTTGAGGACTCGGGTCGTCGCTTGATGAGGCCAAGGCAGTGTAACACTAAACCAACTCCTGCAGATGACGAAGGCAGCAAGAACACTCAGACAGAAGACGGTCCTGACTTGTTGCAGTGTGATAAAGACTTAGCTAGCAAGCAAGAGTTTGGAGATACAGATGGATCTAGTACACTAGCCACATCTTCAGATGATGTGAGATTTGTGCTACTTTACAACATGTGTATATATGATCAACTTTTAAATTTTGCACTAATATAAGTCTCGTTTTATGTCCCGTATTTCTGAACAAGAATGGTAAGTTTGGCACCAGATTTGTCGACAAAAATCATTAGTTCACGTGCATGGCTGTTGGTGTGGTGTTGTTAGTGGTTACCCTTAGTGATTCTCAATTATTTTTTTTATATAGCAGGAACACTTATATCTTGTTTAAATGCATACTTCATTTACCATTACCTTAATCACAGTTATTCTATATTTGTTGTTTCTCTTGTGTACTGCTGTTACAGTAGGTTGGGACTGTTTTATTGTGTGACTTGTCGTAGTTCAGTCAGCTGGTTGCGTGTCAGTTGTGCTCAGTTCTATCTACCTTTCAGTAGTGGAACATACGTTGTGCACTATTTATTGGGTGTTACTTTATTTTGTCGGACAACAATTAGTTGACATGAGACTGGCTCTATAGCAAAGCATGTATTGCATGTGTGTGTGTGGGCCGCGAAGGCAAGTTATTAACCGCTGTAATGTAACAGTTAGTAATATTGGCACTGAAAGTCGCTGCTGTATGTTTATAAAGCTTTAAGGTGTGAGCCAGCCCCCTCAGTGATGTTGTGTAGTAGAAAATAAGGTGTGAGGCCGCCACATTGATGTTGTATAGTCGAAAATGAGTATTTTAATATGCAATAGCAAGACACCAGTGGCTGTAATGTGCATACAGCTGCTAGCTGACATAAAGCCGGGTCGACGTGGCCGGCCGCCACTCGCGTCCATCACCGATCGGCGTTTGGAGATTTTGAAGTTGTCGTCTGGCGGGGTGCGGTCCGTTGCTAAGCAGGAAGATATGTGCATGGTGTGCGAGGAAGGAGGTGGTACCCTGCTGCGCTGCAGTGGGCCGTGTCTGCAGCTGTTCCACTCCAAGTGTATTGGTTTGAGCATTGCACCACGTTCGCAGACCTTCACTTGTGACGAGTGCCTAACTGGTACGCTGTTTTACTTGGCATTTACATTGCAGTTTAATTTGTTGCTTTGAAATTGTTGGTTCGTCAACAAGAAGGCCATCCAAACTGTTAAGTCAAATCTCCTTTTGTGGAAAGTAATGGCAGCCTACCGCCGGGTGGATGGCTTAAAAGTTACATGTGGGCTGACTGCGTGTAGACCGGGATCAGCTCCGGGCCCAACACTCGGTAACAAGTACGGGAGAACTTTACCTTACCTTTACCTTTACTTGACTTTACATTTCATTATTCAAAGCTGACCCATAAGATGGGATTTCTCTGAACCTGTGGAACACCTTTGTTTGTGTGACTTTTCTGTTCCAGCTGCCATTAGTGACACATATATGGGGTATTTGGCATTAAGTCTGTGCCTTTAACTGTTTGAGAGGCATCAGCTATTTTACAGCATGTTTAACATGCAATGGGGTCACCTTAACAGCTGTATTTCAAAGAGACCGTCATGTGTGATTGTGAATGAATTCTGAAAGTCCGTCATTGCACAGTGAAGTTACATGCAAAAGTAAAATGCCGTCTTTTTTGATTCACATGGAGTGGCCGAAATTTTGTTTGCCGCCTTGTAGGTAGGTTTCAGTGAGATCGGATCTGTGGCAGTGATAGCTACTGAGTGACACGCGTGTTGCATGTGTGACCAGGTCTTCACACGTGCTTCTCATGTCGCAAGACGGACCGCGAGACGGAGGCGTGTGCCGTGTCGTCTTGCGGTCGGTTCTATCACCGCGGATGTGCATTGCTTGTTGAATCGACCCAGCTACACAAGAACCGCATTCACTGCCCGTTACATACCTGCGCCACGTGCTATGCAGACGCCGATGACGACGATATAGAGTGTCTGCGTCAGCAAGCTGTTAGAGGTACGCCGCCGCCCTGTCTTCCTCCTGTATTTAGTTGATCTTGGATTAGCAGACCTTTTCTTAGTTCTGTTAGTTCCAGACATCTAGGTTTTTCTGCTTCCTCAGTACGATATTGCACAGAGATGCAATTGATATATATTACTGGCGATGACAATGTTAGTGTTGTTCGTAATTTTTTATGCTGTACAAAAATGCTCTTACTGTTGCGGGATTTCAAAGGACTGATGCCAACATTAGCCAGTGATGTCATCATTTTGTCATCCACCACTGCACTCATTGTGGAGGGCGACAGCTGCCAGTGTGTTAGTAGGGGTATAATGGAAACAAATTTTTTTTTGGTGGAATATATGTAATAAATAATCTGTATAAATACTCGATTTGTCAGTCTTACAGAACCCGAGGGCATGGTCATCGAATTTGTCCAAAAGTACACAGCAAGTGGTGGAACGAGTCGATAAAGCATTGTGGGGTTTATTTTCGTTGAGTGACCACCAGTTACAGTCACCATGTAGGTGACAGGTGCGGTAAATGTAACGGCACAGCTGTGGAACCATCAGTTGTGCCTGTGTCGTTTTGCCTGTGAGTTCTACTCAGTGTGGCAGCCATTTTGTGTGGTGATGCAGTGTTTTTAGTTCTTCATGTGCGGCGGCGGCTGCTGTGGCTTGTGCAGGTCGCATGTACCAGTGCGTGCGCTGTCCCACGGCGTATCATGCCAACGACTTGTGCATCGCGGCCGGCAGCGTTCATCTCAGCGGTCTTGACATCGTCTGCAGTCGGCACTTTACGCCCGACTTCAAGGCGAAAGCTCGATACCACTCGCGCGTCAACGTCAGCTGGTGCTTTATCTGTTCTGAAGGTTCGATGCCGTTTGCTGTTTGAACTAAATATTCATAATGCAAAAAGACTGCTTGAAGTTTCTTTAAAAATCTTCTGGATATGTGGACACCCTAGTGTGTGGTGAGATGGACATGTGGGTTTACAATGAAACAACAACAACCGTTTAACAACGGCCGTTTGTCCGCGGGTCAGCTGAAGAAACATCATTCACCCACTCACACCTATCATGATCATCGTCCGTCCTTCATCAGCTTTACAATGAAAGGAAAATGACAAGGTTGGACGGGTCAGTCGGTGTGCTGATCTAGGTACAGATAGTTTAATGATGACGAGAGCATGCTGGTTGGATGAAATAACAGCATCTTGGTGTACTCTAGTTAATGGTGAGATTGTTACTTTCTGTAGACGGGATCATTTAAAATCTGGTTGTTTACGGCACAGATTTTGACGTTATTTCTATGTTGCTGTTATTTTTCGTGATACGTTGACGTTATGTGTCGGATGTTGGCAGGCGGGTCGCTGGTCTGCTGTGACACATGTCCGGCGTCGTTTCACGCCGACTGTGTCGAACTTGAAGGTCCGCCGGACGGCACGTGGCACTGTAGCGACTGCGCTTCTGGCAAGAGACCTCACTATGGCGACATTGTATGGGTGAAGCTCGGCGTTTATCGGTCAGTAACTCTTCCGTTTGTACCTGTACATATTGTTAGCCACACACGTGGTAGCTGATGCATGGTATGGTTATCAAAGGTACCTGTGACTTTGTGTGTGTGTGTCCGTGCTCTAAAAGAAAACGGGTCGAGCTGTGAACACCAAACTTGGTACACAGTGCTATATGACAGAACCGCGGCAAAAGGTACAAGATGACGCATTTGTTCTTGTGATGACTGTTAGACAGTGTGTAGCAAAACTCAAACAGCAGTTATGAATGGTCACAAGATGTGAGAAATTTGTGTGTTTTCCTTGCTAGACATAAATGCATACATATTGTGCAAACTGTGCGTTTGCTTGTAGGTGGTGGCCGTGCGAAATTTGTCATCCTCGGCACGTTCCCGACAACGTATTAGCCATGCGGCATGACGTCGGGGAATTTGCGATTCGCTATTTTGGTACCAATGAGTATTACTGGACTCATCACGGCAGGTGCAATTTTTTATATGTTGTGTCTGTGCGATACTTTTTGTTACAAGAAAGGATGCAGAAGTTCTGTTATGTACAGAATTTCCGTTTTATTAGCCGCTTGAAAATCTGCATTTTATTGTTGTCTGTACCTCATGCGAGCACAGGGGCCTGGGACATTGAACATTAACCCAGTCAATCAATCAATCAATCAATCCGTTTTATTACACGTTTCCACTCACCTGGAAAACTCCTGGAATTTTTATGTTAGACCTGGAATTTTTGGTATGATAAGTCGATTTACGCTGGTTTTGACATTGTAACGGCTGTATCACGTGCAAGTTAATTTGTGTTACAAAGGAATGAATGGTGTTCTTAATATTTATAAATCTAGCATAATGCAGTGACTTTATTAGTTTGACATTGATGTATGTATCCACTCCAGATAACCCGTGTATATAGTAGATATCACTGTGTGACTTTTCTGCGGAAATACTACCGTGACTGAAATATGTTGTCTAATAGAATTGAAGATATGCTGGCTATTCCTGGGGTGTGTATTTGGGAGTGAATTGCATGTGCAGAGTGTTCAAGTTTGAAGAAGGCGACCAAGGCAGCCGGTCGTGCACGTCAAAGTCTCTGATGAAAGTCTTTGTCCAAGGTATCACACTGACCCATACTGTCACACATATGTGTATTGTAATGATAGCATTGTTACACTTTAGTATGTTTTGTGCCACTAAATTGTTGCACATATGTTAACTGTATGTGTTCAGTTTAGTTCTGTTGGATACACTTTTAACACACAAGGTTCTCAGAGGTTCTATGCTTGCATATAAAAACTCTAGGCATGTTGGGGCACCCTAAGGGCAATTACAGGCTGGTTTTTGGCCACCCAACTTGCCCACATTTGCCTGGCGAGCTACTGGGGACATCTCAGCTGAAGTGTTTTCCAAGAACAAGCCTTCTGGATGGAAGTCACTCGTGGAAACGGCAACGTCCATTCAAGAACATGCCACACGATGACGTTGACACCAACGGAGATGGAGGCGGGTGATCGCAGGTGTTCAGGAAGACTGTTCCAGTTAACGAGGGCTGCTGTGTGGATGTCGAATCTTCATCCGAGAGTTCCGTTGCTGTTCTCGGCACGGCCAGGTCACTACAGAGCGGACACTGGCAAAGGCCAGAAAGAGTTGCCGTCTTTACACAGACATGTCGAAATTATGCTGGACCGGCGTTGCGTCAGATTCTTTGCTGTGAGTCGTCTGTTACTGCTCCGGTGTATTATCAGATGGTTTAGAATTCTCTCTCTGTGTGTGTGTGTGTGCTCAGCACTGGATGAGGCGAAGGCTGCGTATCGCGTGTGGCTGGAGATACGCGCCAAGAGAGAAGAGATGCTGACGGAGAAACAGAACAAGAAGCCGGCACCGTACAAACACGTCAAGGTTGATATCTGCCCGCCCTCAGTTTAATAAATTGTTGTTTAAC
>Ga0209366_1000434_pt1 | contig 9898 bp, 4 predicted proteins | sample WorMetmaBAHAMAS2_FD_187391 | JGI IMG/M metagenome (GOLD analysis project Ga0209366, IMG submission 187391) | Marine gutless worms symbiont microbial communities from Max Planck institute for Marine Microbiology, Germany - Inanidrilus... | ecosystem: Host-associated > Annelida > Digestive system >...
CCCTTCAAACACAAACTGATATTTGGCCACACTGCAATAACTACATACTGAAAGTGGCCCAATAAATACCCAACGAATCATGATTCTCTTGTGGATTATGGTTCGTCTGACTTTAATGCTGGATGGATTTCCTGTGCTATCTGAACTATATAACCCCTATCCATAGTTCTCCCAAAATCCCCATTCATGCTCTCAAAATAAATAACAGTATGTCTGTCCTGTTATGCTGTGGTTTCATGTGCAATCACTGCAGGCAAAAATTGCACATGAAACCACGGCATTACCCATGGCTGCAGCATATATGCCGCTGCGCGCTGGTGAGTACATTTGAGTATACATATCTGAACTATATAAACCATATCCATAAATTTCAGCTGTTTGCCTTTGACACAATCAAGTAAATTAAATATGTAACAAGAAGCATTTGAAAAATGTTGGGCCCATTCACTACTGCAAGCCGCCTCTAGCCCATTCACCAGGTGTCGCCAGCGGTACTGTCGCATGCCGCCTGCGCATCAATGTCCACGACGCCAACGACAACGACGACAACAACAACGTGTGACAGAGGGGACCGCTATGGCCCCATGGAATGGGCCCAATTAATAAAGTATTAAGTAGAAACGTGAAATAAAGTAAAATAATACCTGGGTGAAAGTTGAAATGTGGAAGACCGAGCATACGACAGCGCAGGAGGTCGTCAACAAGGGACTCTCGACTCTCGTGAAGGATTTTTGGATCAGACGAGCCGCAGTTCAACAAGTATGAACCATGTGGAACAACCAGGTGCGGAGAATATCCATATTTCTGTAAATACATGAAACCGCATAATGATATTTCGGAACGAACAATCTTTATCAAACACAAACTGATATTTGGCCACACCACACTGCAATATGTATGTATCGTGAAGGGGCAGGGCTTTATCAGCCCCGTAGACACAGGCCGCCCACACTGCAATAACTACATATTGAAAGTGATAATTGATAAATACCCAACAAATCATGATCATCTTCTTAGTCTTCTTGGGGATTTTGGGTTGTCTGACTGTAATGCTGGATTTCCGGTGTTAGCTACACTGTACTAAGGTGTGCATGGTAACAGGAATCAATGGTTTTCACAGGTCCAATGGGATTAAGAATAGGAATGGAATAGAAATTTATGTGGTGGAAACTGAAGCAGCATTTTCATTCTGACATTCCCATTAAACTATTTCGAAAATATTTATTCTCATTTCTTTGGCATTTTAGTTATCTATCACGGTGAACACAACTGCATATTACTGGTGCAGAGGACAATGCAATAAATACTATACACAGTACACTGCCACTGTGTGTTAACTGAACTGGACGTGGTAAAATAACAGTGGGAAATAAGTCTGGTTGTGAAAATTAAATCATGGGAGTAAGTTGGACCACAATTTACAATATTATTTAATTTGCACACAACTTTGCTGCATACTGTCATATACTGTAAATTAGAATGCTACAGCATTAAGGATACATTGTCCTTACAATGAAATCATAAAACTACAAGAAAACAGCTACTACCTACCGCCAGTGCCTTTCTGAATGCAGACACTTCGTCATTAGTGAGTGGCGGACACTGCAACTGGTTCTGTCGTTTGATAAACATGCCAAAAGCCTGACTGCCAAGCTTAGCTGCTGCATGCACTGCACATGCTACATTACCTGCCATTCCAACAAAAACATTAATATTAAACATTGTATACAACTGCCCATTATTCATGTCAAACATAATTTCGCAAAATTTTGGTACCAATGACACTACTCTGATGATCATCTGCTGGTTTTGGTGTAAGGTTTGGGCATAGAAGAATGCAATATTCAAAAGAATACTTTTATTTTCAGTAGCTGTAGGATTCGGAAGAAACGTAAACTCCCCAGCATATCTGGACAGAACAGGAATGAGCAAATTTTCATAGTTTTTCAATAACTGAACATTTCACATTTTGCAATTCCCCAATGTTTGTAGGTTTTCCAGGAAACTGGTTACCTGGATAATAATGGACATTGAACAAGTTATGTCTATTATAGTCAGCTCACGAGAATAGTAATAAATATTCATTCAGATAATCAACTTCTACAAGTAGTTAATAGCTATTGTTGAGTAAAAATATCAATATAGCTTCATATCTAGTTAGTATTATATGCAATTTGAAAGCCAGCAGTTCGTGAGTAGGTGTTTTATTGTACTTCCAACACTGTGTCTCTACATATCTGTACTGCACCAAATGAAAAGAAAAATACTACTACACATAAAACCAAATTATCTGCAGTACTGATTGTGAAATTTATAATACTAGCTAAAACAGATGGGGTTTTATTCTACAATACAGTAAAACTTGACACATCACAAACCAGTGTACATGTGCTACAGATATGACAGGCACATAGCTCATTCTACTGAATGAACAATATCATAAAGTTAACAAAATAAATATATAAATAACAAGAGGGCCTAGCAGTGGCTAGCATAGCCCGAGATGTTGTTGTTGAGATGACCCCTCCCCGCGATGACAATGCGCGGTAAATTTGGATCGGAATTTTAAACGTAAATTAGCTATAATGCACCAATTTACTTCCGTTACAGACAGACAGACATCGTAGCATAAGCCAGAGATGTATATATTACATCTCGCGCTAAAAACTAGAAGTTCCACCAATCATTTTAGTGACTTGACAAACACTAAGTTATCTGCTGATGCTATTCACTTGCTTACAGTTTCAAATTTAGTTTGATTCTTTTTTTCTCTGTTGATAAGTGTCTTTGTATTACCTCGTAATGTGTAACCCAATTTTTTTTCTCCCATAAATTATTTTGACTAATGACAATATATATCAAATCTGACATTAAGCTGGACATCATGCCAAACATCTAGGTCAAAGGTCATTTCATTTCAAAGTTATCATCTGGACAGACACACAGACACAACTGATTGCTTTGCCTAGATCACAAAGTAACTGCTAATGAAAACTGCTTGAAAAATCTAGTACTAATCTGTGAAGGTTCACAGAAAAGTCACCCAAGCCCCCAGCAAAACATCGGCTGGGTGTTCATCTCATCTCCCTGACTAGGCTGTTGAGGCCATAGGTGGATATCAGTCCACTCAAGTCTGCTGACACGTAGTAGCCAGTGTAATGCCGGGCTTATAGTTACTTTCCGAACCCCATGGAATCACCGCCCACTGAATGGTACCAATTTAGGCTGCTTGGTGACAGAAGAAAGGGTGCCAGAACAATTTGCAGCTCGAAAGCGAACAGCCGCAAGTTAAACCAACAACCTCCGAGCTGCGCAACCAACTCGCCAACGATATACCACCAGGCCACATTAGGATCAAACTTGTGTGTGTACGATATTTGTGAGTAACTTGCCAATAATGGAGGTGTGTGCTCCGACATATTTATTGCCTCGAGGGGCACGCCTATGCGGATTGCTGTTTGATACTTTCCGACGGTGACTCGAAGACGAAGCATGGCGAACGTCGTCAGTCCGACGTGATGTTATGGAAGCACTGCCTGGTTGGCAGTCAGCAAACACGCGGCGACCACGGCGCTTCTTTAACGGGATCTCTCCCGATGTGCTGTCTGACTCCATCTGCGTCATGCCACATTTGACCCCACTTCCTGCGGGTTCGGTTAACGAGTCAACGTCCTCCGCGCTTTCCTTTGCAGTTGACATCAAGCAAGTTTCTTTCACCACATTTGCAACCACTTCTTCCAATATCGTCTTGCAAACCTCTTCCGTTTCGCTTTCGTCAGCTGATGTGGCACCACGACAGCTGGGTGCTTCAGTAACTCCTGTGTTCTGCTGTTGTTGACCAAAATCATCTGCTGCATGCAAATGAGAAGCTGAACTATGCGAAAGTTGCTCTTTGGGGCTGACTAATGTTTCAAGTATTGTTCCTGACAAGCAAGTATCCAATAAAGATGTGTTGCTTGATGACTGATTAAAAGCACTTGTATCTGCAGCTGAATAACTACAGCACATAGCATGTGACTCATGTTTTACAGCATCACTGTCCAATTTGATCGTAACAGAACTGTCAATATCATTCTCCGTACTATTAATTGGTGGCTCCATTTCCAATGCAGTGGCACTAGAGGATTGAACGTTACTAGAGCAAGAACTGCTACTAATATGAGTGGCAGAAATTAAGGCAGCCTTATCCTCCGAGCTGTGTGTTACATTAGGTCGATCTGTGAACCCTGTTGAAAGAGATTTCAGTGTTGATTGCGAAACCAAATTAGTATTAACAGTTAACGTAACTAATTCGGTGTGCTTCACAATGTTATCAGTAGATGTACATGTACTTGCAGTACTACTGTAAGTCTGATGATCGCCTTCCGACAATCTCGTATTTGCTTTAGTTTGTGATGTACTAAAGCTGGATACAGTGACTGCAGGTTCGGCTTTATTGATCATACTGGCACTATTCTGAGCAAGTGCAATCTGCTCTTGTACAGCTTCTCGACTTACGAGAACTGAGCATGGCACAGTTACGTTTCCTGTCTCCTGGGCACCTTCGTGCAGACCGGCAGTTTTGACTTCACTGCTGGAAGCAGTTGTTGATGTTTTAGGTACAAACTCTTCCGCACTTTGGCGACGAGAACTGCACCGCTGTGACTTACGACATGCTTCCGCCTTGGTTGCCATTTTTCGACGCCGCTTTGTACTCTGGTTTCCGATAATATCTCTACCATCTGCCGATACAGTGGAGTCAACACCACGCATCTCTGCCTGAGTGCCAGCCTTGTCCACAGTTGCCGTGTTTGGAGCGTTCTCGCTAGTTTCTTGAGTGACAGAAGCAATGTATTCCTGTATCATGCCTCCTTCACCTGTCTTACCACACAAATTTCTGTCCTCCACATCACAGTTTATTTTATACGATGCGGTAGACTGAAACGGAGCAGATTCAGTTGTCTCCTGTACTGGGCATGAGGCTAATTCCTGGCATGTATCGGGAATTTCTGCCGGATGCTCACGTCGGATAAGCAGAACGTTTTTCGTCGCACTGTCATCATGGCTGCTGACCTTCCAAGTTACTTCCTTAGCTTCAGACGACACATCGTCAGCCTTCTGCTTTTGCGCTCTCTTCTTACTACAGAAAGTCTGCTTCTTTTTTCTCTGTGAAACTTCTGTTGGATTTGGTTGCACACTAGCTGTCAATGACAACTCTTCCGCTGCGGAATGCTGGTCTGGCAAATTTAATGCAGCTGCCTGTGAAACTGACGGCTGACAGTTTGTCACCAGTATGGGATTAACGTTCTCATCTTGAGAACTATTTGCTTCCACTACGTTCCCAGCATGACCAGCTACATTAGACAGACAGTCAGTATCCTTTGGATTCTCTAAGGATCCTGATTTGGTGGAGTGTATAGATGGTTCACTTCTTGTGCTGGAGTATTCCACTGCATTTGCATCTTCACCATCATTCACTGCACATAGACAATAACTGACTTAAGATAACATGGGATGATTAAATCAACAACGGTTCATGTAATTAAACTGTTATTTTATTTACAGGCAAATCCATGTTGTATGCATGTTAATCTAAAAAATATTCTTGTCAATGAACTGCGCTTGCAGTACAGAATAACAATACTGTAGAATGGTAGAGATACAACACTTATACACATGTCAAATATAATGGACAAGCAACTGAATAGACAAAGAACAAATGGCAATGATAGTGACACAAGGTAATAGCAGTAGGACTTTAACACAGCAGCATACCCTCATTTGAAACACTGCTGCCAATATTTTCTGTTGCTTGTGACATTGATGCTGCTCGGACTAACTTCTTTGACTTGCGCTTGGGTGTTTTTCTTTTGGCAGGCATCTTCTGAACTTCTGAACAAATTCACAACGTTAAAATTCAATAAGTGTGTTTATGTGCTCTATAAAAACGTGTTATAAAAGCTCACTGCTATTAATGAGAACAAAATTTATTCTAATTACTGGTTGTCATCTCTCTAACTGCCAAATCCGTAGTTTGACGCATTGACTGCAACAGGGAGGAGTGACACAACATTCATCGTGCAGTAAACCATTTCTTACTACAATACCGTTATAGTTAATTAAGAACCGCTGCATTTTATTATAGGCCGCAATATTCGGGGAAACATTTGCAAAATTAAACGACAGATGCAACGCCAATGTAGGCCTATTTTACCACTGGAACTGGGTGTGGCACAGAGTGGTGAAGCACGGTTGTGGGTAAAATGCGGGCCTTTAGGGATGCATGCTTCTGCAGGCTGCAAGTGTGATAAAAGTAAAATGCGCTGACCCTAACACCAACCATATCCCTAATACCAACTCTAACCTTATTCCTAACCCAAAACCCTAACCCAACTAACCCTAAACTGCAGGCCAGCATCCTAGCCTAAATAATATGCTGTCTATGGACCCTAACTGGCCCGCGGTACGGTATGAGTATCGTTAGCGGCTGAATGTTTAGCTACCCGCATCCTGCCTGGCCCGCATTTTGCCACTTTCTGTGGAGCACTTGGTTCGAATTGCGTTAATTCCACTAAAGAAATCAACAAAGTCATTTAGCAATAGATAGAAATTACAAGCAGTAGTAGCACGCTATAGTATATCCGACAGCTAATTACTCAGTTGTGCAAATAAAAGTAACTTTTAGTTTTAAAATAATTAAATAGCTCTCTTACAAAATAAACAATCAACAAAGAATATCTAATGACATTTAATCCTAAACAAACAATTAGTTGTACTGGGCACAGGCAATACAGCATTTCATATTTACATTTCACAGGCTAAACAGAAGTTGAATTAATGGTAAATAAATTAGTATTTACTAAACGATAATAGTAATTATGCTGATTTTTAGTCAGCATAACATGCACTCAATGCACTGTTTCCAGCTATTGCTACCCTAGCATTTGTGTACTGCAGTTGTGGTCTATGTTCGTCACGACCATGATCACTGCAAAAATGGCTAAATCCATAAAGGTTAGATTGTTAATTCACATTTGTCTAAGGGACCATGTGTTGGGCCGGTGTACATATGGGTGCTACTTGGTAAACAGAACACAAGTGCACAGGAAATATGACTGTCGCATGACATTTATGATGTTTAGTAACAGTGAAAAAATGCTGGGTAAAAACTTATTTCATAATCTTTGTGCAGTGATCTTAATAACATCATCATTGGCATCATTTGCGCATTAGATTCCACCACTTGGGTTTAGCATTAGAGGTCAAGTCCTTGGCCTTGCACCCCCCTTAAAGTTACTGTACAAGCCTGTTCTAATTTCACCCAGTCTCAGTCAAATAGCTGACATTCAACTATGAAAAAGCATTTCAAAGTTTCAGCCAAAATTTACAAACTCTAGATATACATTCTCATATAGTGATATAAATGCGAAGCAGCTTCATATTATTATCTCAATTTCTGGTGTTCAAATTTCTCTCCAGTCTCCACACATGGTTATCGCAGAAGTGTACTACGAGAAGCATTAATGTGGTCATATTCGTTGCCGACTTAAAAGGCAGCAGTCCATTGTAAAATCAGCATCATCTGATTGATTGATTGACTGAGTTAAGGTTTAACCTCTCACTTGACACTAAAAAGGTCATATCGGAGATGCTCTTCCCTTACAACAATGTCTAGGCTAGTACCAAGAAAATCAAAATTAAAGGCGGGAGAAAAAAATAACAATACAATAAACCTAGGCTAACACAAAACTAACTATACAACCACTAAATCAATGAAATAAAAATCATAAAACACAAACAAGACTCTAGCACTGGCTAGCATGGCGCGAGATGATTTGCCTGCCAGCAGCACGGCGGCCAATGCGCGGTAAAGTGGGATCGGAATTTGAAAGCTAAATTAGCTATAATGCGCCAATGCACTTCCGTCACAGACAGACGGACTGGCATCATGGCATAAGCGCGAGATCGCGCTAAAAACAACAACATAAACATAGCCGGTTTCCAAGCCAGACGTAAGAGGCGACAAAATCTGTGTTATAATTTGTCTTGCGTGACATTTCCACCTTCACCCCAGCCAACACTGCTGCTGTTGCAAGCCTACAATCCACTGCTCTGATCTGTCTGGCAAATTAATTGTACTGATGATATATAGTGTACATGAGGAGTTTGAAGTTGTATCACGTGAGAATCAATTCACTAAAGCCAGTTGCAGTGAAGCAGCACACTTTATTTACAGTAACAAAAGTGTACAAAGCACATACACGCACAAATTCACAGTCACAAACAGAACATGTATCGATAAATCCATCACAAGACATTACACTTCACAGATACAAATTCCTAAGGAACAAGAAACCTTTATGTCCCACAACCATGCCAAGATGACCAAACATACTGGAATGAACAAACACCATGCTCACATCTACAACACATTGGGTGAGGTCAACTTTGGCTAAGTCTAAAAGCTAAAACCAAAGGCTTAGACCAAAAGATATACATTTAACACAGGGAATTCCCAAGTTAAGACTGCTTGGTTCAGCTTAGCCTTTAGACTTAGCAGAAGTTGACCTCACCCACTGTGTCATGTACACAGATAAATTCCAAACGTTCCATCCAGTACCAACGTGCACAGAATGCAGTCTATTCAAATATCTGCTGCAAAATGCACTACATACAACCAGCGCCATCTGCAGGCAGACCTTGCATACGGCAGTCAAACATTCAATACAGCTACACATACATGTATGCATACACAATGGTGTGTGTTGGTGATTTGATTACAGGTGAAATAAAAGAAACTATTATTTTTATTACATGACTGGCCAGTTGGAAACACACACCTCAATCTAAGCACCCTGCCATATCTAGTCTAACTGCATGACTAACTTTTATATCTGCATACAGCAAGGTGCTGACTTTAAATATTGTTACTCACTTATTGTTAAAACCCACTTAACTGGTGCAGTTAATGAACAGCATTATCAGACTGGGGCCCACCACATGCATCTATAAAATATTCTATTTCTATATACTCGACTTGGGATGCCTCAGATTCAAACTGAATCTAAGGCGTGGTTATTGATCTTGTTCAAAATTGTGCTCCATAAAATAATGAAACAATACTTAAGAACCAAGCTAGTACTAGCTAATACAACATGCAGATATCTAACCTATCACAGCAAACTGTGTAGGTCACACTACCTTCAATAACCAATCATGTCGCAACATGAGTGATATCCATGCCAATTATCCAGGACAAATGTCATTTAGTTCAATAGACACTGTTCTGACTCAATGACACACACACACACACACACACACCAGATCAACTGCTATATCAGGACCACTGGTCAGTAACAAATGGTTTACTATTGCCACAGTCCTGCAGCAACTGAATCTTGAAAACTCAATGTAACAGTTGCTGATTTCCACTAGCCAATCAAAACTAGCTATTATTCATCTTGTAGGCCATACAACCAGTGTTTAATAACATGCCACATACACACATTTCACATCCTAATTACAGCACAAGACCATCATGATGGTCCTCGAAAACATGAGATCCAAACACTTCCGGATCATTCCTCATCTTCAACTCAAATGGCATACAATTTCCGACATGTACAGCAGAGTTGGAACTAGGTCTCTGGGTCAAAGGTCAAGAATTCTGGCTCAGTCGAGTCACAGCTTAACGTCAGATCTGGTAGTTTCATCCAGATTTTGACTGCCAATGTTGAAACCTATGGTGGCAGCATATAACTGAAAATTTTTTTGGTTGGTGGTTTAAAACACTACTGCACATGTGATGAATGCTATGCTGTCTGCTGCATTCAACTGGATGCAGTTTAGTATTCTTGGAAAGGCATCTGTTTTTCATTTCAGAATGTTCAATCACTGGGTAGGAAAACTGGGTCAAAGA
>Ga0209366_1000435_pt1 | contig 9885 bp, 7 predicted proteins | sample WorMetmaBAHAMAS2_FD_187391 | JGI IMG/M metagenome (GOLD analysis project Ga0209366, IMG submission 187391) | Marine gutless worms symbiont microbial communities from Max Planck institute for Marine Microbiology, Germany - Inanidrilus... | ecosystem: Host-associated > Annelida > Digestive system >...
TCCCCAGGTAGTGCAGAGACACTAGCAAGGGGAGGTGGGATAACAATTCACCATTTAATAGCGTACTCACTCAGCAACATCTCTGCAAAAAAATTACCAGAATCGGTTAATGTGTGTTGAAGTTATAGTGTGCTACATCATTGTCGTTTTTTTTTGAGACACGGTGTATGTGGATACTCTTGATGGCAAATTATAAATAAGTAAAATAAATAAACAAATTAACATTATGACTGTGTGTAGAATTATCCAGCTGTGTTATATTACTTTCATTATTTATGGCAGCAATGATGTCATTAGCATGAGTATTTCAAGTGTAAATAAAGGTTTGCAGCAGTTGTAGAGTGTAGATAACAACAACTGATTGTAAAGTTGTAATGATGTTGCATAGTGCAATCGTTTTAAGTGTTAGAATTTTACTGTGTTATTTCTGTACATAATTTGTTGGCCGGACTGTGGAGTTTGTATCCCATCTCCACTCATGAGTTTTGAATCGTGCTGCTGATGGCTATGGGGACTCGAGGTTTTTTTATCTTAAAACCATGCAGTTTAGCGGTTAGGGATGCATGGATGACACAGTCATATGGGGAACTTGCCCTTGCATCCAATTTATTGATACTTAGACATGCACATATCTCGAGAAACTGGCCTTTTTCTACAAAATGTATATTTTTGAGAAAGTGGACCAAGGTACAGTTGCTGAGATTTATCCCTGGTGGACCTTGGGGTCCCTTATAATGCAATCATAATTTTGGCCTCACCCCTTAAAATTTTGTGAAAATGGTGACAAATTTTGTGGTGGGTTAGTCCTGGGTCCCGGCAGCCAAATTGTTGAATGTTAAGGACCACTCTTAAACTGATAGGGGCATTAACGGGAGAGAGAGGGGTACTCTTGCAGTATAACAGGAAGTGCTGGAAAAAAGCACTTCGGCACTTAGGCTGCCAGGAGAGGACAAATTTTCACGTTTTTGGCCCGTGTTTGGGGTGGCCCTGTGACTGGTACCTAAGTAAAGTAACTGTTTATAACAGCAACAAGCCTCACCGCTATGGGAACTCACATGCCACATGGTAGAGGTGACACTTTTGCCTTTACCCCCAGCAAATTGCAGTGTTTAAAGCCTCAGTGGCTGCAAAATGTCCATCAAATTCTCGTGATTTTTTAAAATACTTGTTAAATTTTTTCAAAAATTCTGCTTTAGGCTGTCACAAGATTTATGGCATTTTTAACCAAATAAGTGCGAGCAACACAAATATGAAGTTAAAATAGAACTGAAAGTAGTTTTGGTGCTATTTTGGCAGAAACTGAATTTTGTGGTTTTGTTGCACTTTTCGGGTGGAAAGTTGTGATTGAAACCAGAAGTAGTTTTAGTGGCTCAGTGAAGGTTAAGTGACAGTATATGTCCATTGATCAGCAGGTGACACGTCAAACAGTTGGCAACTGGAACTGGAATTTGCTAAAACAGCATGTCGACTAATCAAACAAGTGTGTTGTTGAGTTGCATGTTAATGATACTGTTGTATGAACTTGTTACTGATTATATAATATATCAGTTTGTTCACATAGCGAATAATTAACTCGTTTATGGTTTTTTGTGTAAGTTCAATTTCTTCACTACCAATCTAAATGATTTGCTGGGAAGAACATCATGTGCAACTTGTAAAAATACCTATTTTTGCGTTAAGTGGATCCTAGACCTTAACTACATGTAAGTCATTCAAGGAAGATTACATGCATTAATAAATATTATATTCATACATGGACTGTGAGTGCCAGTGTTGTACATGGACACTGCCACAAGGGGTTTAAAGGTGTCAACGGACCCCTTATAATTTTCACAATGGTTTCTGAACCCCAAAATGTTTCACTAAAAGCCAACCGCACATGACCGCACAGTCTGGACCACTATTGACCACGCTAATTATGACCGCTGAGCGCTAATTATCTGTTGATAACAGTCTGCCATGGCCACTGTTATGACTCCACAGACCGACCACAATATGTTAAAGGTTTATTAATTGGTTGGTTTGGTGGTTTCTTTAGAGTATTAGTAGGTTAGTTACCATTAATGCTGCATGTATTTTATCCAGTACCTGTAGTAGGATTATTTGTACATGGTGTGACACTGACATGAATCTGTCAGCAGTATTGTAATATTTCTGTGCATATCCATTTAGGAAATGAAGCTGGAAAGCAATTCACACAACTAGTAGTCCTGATTTTTTCAGATTGTAGAATCTTAGCCGCATATTTTATATATTTTGCATTGATAAAGTTGCACAGAAATTTTTCATTGCCATGCAGAATTCATATAAGTTAGCTAAATGCACACACAAAGTACCTCTGGCTATGGGCTTTGCCCTGCACCCTACTGGGACAACCACGACCCATCACAGGGACACAGGCATCCATTACAACCTTGCACCCATATTACCCACACTAGCCATGTCACTTACAGTTTAACTATTGCTCAGAACTGTTTGAATAATACTTTTGACACAGCTTCATTATGTAGGCAAACATCCAAATACATCAAACTGTGATGTGTGTCAGAGAGTGGTGAGTTGTCGGTGAAAATGTTACAACTACATTATTAAACTAGAAAATTCTTTGAGGATCGAGATGCCAGGCCCAACGATTGCATTTCAAACAGAGGTGAACATTGATCTCTGACCTTCAATGCTGTGGTAGCTATGGTTCTTTATATGCATACACCTGCAGATGTTCAAAGGTCTTTTGGTTCAAAAGTGATGGATGCAATTGCGTTACCTCCCACGCATGCTAATGCACTCAGTAATAAATAATTTGCCACAGTGAAATTAGATGCTGTATATACACAAATATCTGGTTCATGAATGTAGGCCTAAAATTTACTCATACTTATCTGAGGAGGCATTAGTTTTGAGAAGATTGTCTGACCCACTGAAATTCTATATGCGCCGGTTTAACACTGATATAATAACTAACTACAAATACAGTCACGTAGTAAGTCAGTACAAGTACTTTGTGTTCTAGTCTCAGTACAGGTTCAAGTACATTTTACTCGTTATATTACAGGAAATCGCATTCGGCGAATCAAATAGACAAACTAGTACCATCTGATCGAGTTCAGAACCCGTCAAATTCACGTCATGTCGAGCTATCAATATCTGTTGAGCTTCTTGTATTTTGTCTGGTGTGTCTATCAGTGTGACAGTTTTCCTCATTCTCGTCTTGTTGTAGTTTCCAAGTTACGTGTATCGTATTGTTTACTTATTTATTATCTTCACCAATCCCATTAAGTTGCTAAGCCGGAAGTGTACTAGAATAAAGTGTTCGTGGCGATAAATTTCAGAAATTTTATGAGTCACGTTTGTATAGTGTATTATCATGACAGTTTAATTTATGCAGTTTGCTGCTAAGTCTACAATGAACGCCCTTAGGAAGTTGATGTATCGGCCGAAGGTAATCAACACTGTCATGGATAGTGACTTCAGAATCACCGCGTAGGACTGTCACTTCGCGATCACAGTGGTCACATGACATATGGTCAGATTACTGTAAAGTTAACGACAAATATAACAGTAGATGGGCGATTCTTCAATAACGTTCACAGAAGTGACAGATATAGGTCATAGGTTATCTTTTGGGCTTAGGGCTTTCCTTGGCGTCACGGCTGATTATTGTACTTCTTGACAACACTACTATGGGCTTGCCACTTGCCCGTACACTAAACACTTGATTAAATAAATGTAGAATTACATAATGCGGAATACAGAAGGTAAAGTGAGGATTGCTAAATTGTGTTGACACGATATATCGCATCGTATCGAATATCATATTAGCATTGTATTGCATTGCTTATATGTTGCAATAATTCTTTCCATAAAAACGATACTCCACACTACTCTAGTCAGATGAGCTCTCAGCATTCAGGAGCAATTTGCGCTAATCTCAGTCAGCAGTTAGAGTCGCTCCATGTGGCTGGCTCAGGCTGCTTTATTCAACAAACATACATGCCCAAGTTTGACTTGTGAACTGACACTAATTGGCCAGCAGACCACCATCCAGTTAAATGCATCATAGGCATGTCTGATGGGGTTGAAGTTACTGAAATGCAACGTGACACACGGAGAAGATGCAACGACATGTTCCCTGTTTGACCACTTTGCGTTTAGCTTGGCTGAGACGAAACAATAGAAATAGTAAAAAATAATTATTGACATATCGTATGAGCATGTGTTCGAATTTGCAGCGCCATGGTGGAATTAGCTGTCACTCATCACTCAACTTAGGTGGCCGAGTGGCCTGACTAGTGAGTGAGGTTTGCAGTGACCGACTTGCAAGTAGTCATGCTAGTAAATTGACAGACAGTTGATCAGCCAACGATGTTGCAGTTGAATTCTCTCATTTCCTATTTTTACCACATGCTGGCTCATGCCAGCCGCTAGCCTTGGGAGTGTGCCCAAGGGCATCACCCGATTACATGAAACTTAACTGGGTGTGGTGATAGATGGAAACTATGAACAGTTCTCTGGCAGTTTTAGTTGATGCATTTGACATGATGTCATCGCATCATTGTCATTGGCATTAAAGAAAGACAGGCATGCAGAACAGCGGCTACCAATGCCATTAGTTGATACGCTTTAGGCTACTTGAAGCATGACAGCACAAACAAGCCGCTGTGTTCCTTGCAGCTTCTGGCAGGTTGTTTATGTCTATTCCAGCCTCACTGGTGACCTGTGATGCATGTGTTACAGCTCGTTTTAGTATCATATTGCAATATTTTGTTTAGTATTGTATCATATCCATCATTTACCAGAAGTGCCTTATCCTGACATCACTAATGCTAAATACAGAATGTTAATGCGGAATGGTGGGTAAACTATAGAAAGATGCCATATGCTGGCAGTCGGGTGTACATTCTCATATCCACATAATGAATGGGTGCTCATCTGTATGTTAGTTGTCCTCAGGATTTCTGCATCATTACCAAATGCACACACACACACACACACACACACACTGGTCCAGGTTGGTGTCATAAACCACAATGGATGATGAACATGTTGAGAAACAGACATATAAAGCTGTGTTTATGTTCACACCAGATCTGTTGGTACCACAATGCAATTCACAGCGATACACAGTGCATCGTGATTCCATGAGGCACTGTATTTGGTGTGAATGCAACTTCACACTCATTTGTGTTTAGGTACTGCAATACGGATGACAATGCATATCACCATTACCTTATTTGTCGCATTATTTATTGTCAGTTAGGTCACAGTTGTCATGATTGCACTCTGTATCAAATTTTGTTTTCCTGGCTTCACTCCTTCCAAAGTAGTGATGTATGATGTGTCATACATATATGGAATACCACAGTATTATTGACATCTGTCGCCTGTACATGTATGTTGAGATATTTCTTCTTAAACAAAGTCGATTGACCACACTACTCTATCCAAGTATATTGTTAATAACAGAAATTATCGTTATTGTAAAGTCATATATTGTCGATTGAAATCAACATTGTATTAGGATGAAGTTTGAAATTATTACGTTGCTTCAAGAGTTGTATTTCTGCATTTTGAATGTTATTGTTGTAGAAGTCAGATACGTCATTTCTGGCTCAATTCTACTATGCTGATGAGCAGTTGAACTGCATCGCGGCCGAGCTGGATAGTTTTGATGGACGTAAAGACCCGGAGCGGTGTACAAGTCTTGTGAATCAGCTGCGACACAGCCAGGATGAAGTGCTAGCTGTCATTGACAAGATCATGTACACCGTTGTGCCTGAAAGCAGCCGAGCATGCCGTGACTACCGCGTCAAGTTTCCTGATGACGTTCTGCATGAGAGTCTTGCTGGACAGCTCTGGTTTGGAGCTGAGGTCTGCTGTCTTTTAACTGCCTTTACAACACAGTACATAGCTATATGCTTCAGAGGTGATCAGCCATTTAGTCACTCGCTAATAACAGATTGGATATGATTCGGTCTGCAACGGTGAGTAGTTTTTCTAAGTGGGACTTGGTATGGATACGTGGCCCACAAAATCATTTGACTGTGGTTTAATTGTTAGAAAAAAATATGGAGTTTTAGTTCTTAATTTTTCTGAAACTGTTCATTGTGATCATGTCTTGATGGTGACTATATGAGCAAAGCTACATCTGTTTACCAATTCTGAAATGTATGAGGATTGTTTCATAATTACGTTAGAAAATATGGCATTCTTTAATTTTCAAAACGAGAAAAGCGTGAAATACATAATTTGTAGAGAATTTAGTTCCTTATAGCAGTGATGTTTCTGAAAGCATTCTGTGGGCATTTCTATCAGTTGTTTTCTGTGAGCTAAAGGATTTAGTGCAAATTTCATTCACTCTTGAGATACATCCAGTGCATGGTGGTTAGTGATTTACAAGGCCAGCAGTACATCTTTAGTGAACGAAATTTGCTTCCTACAGGATGTATATTTTGGATTTCTTCTTGAAAATTGACAGAATGATGCCATGTTATAACTTCTTTATTCAGTGACCATCATATGAAGGCATGTTGAGTATGAATGCCTGTGAGTCCACATCTTCACAACTCTGTTTAAAAGCATATGTGATGTCTGTATGTGTGTCTAGTGTCTGGCGGCAGGGTCCAGTATAATGAATCGTGAAGTGGAAAGTGCCAGCATGCGGCCGCTTGCAAAGACGCTCACTCGGCATCTGGACTCACTTCGTTCATTGCTGCGTGAACAGTGCTTCCGCAACCAGAACAAGTTCACCGACAAGGTCTCTCTGTCAACTGTGTCCTATCACTAGTACTACTACTGCTACTGTTTTACACTTTAGTTTGTAATGTCTAATTTGCTGACGTTTGTATATTGCTTTACATATTTGTTATTTGGTCTTTTGATTGCAAGCTCCGATTTAGGCTTAGTGCTTGACTGTATGCCCATTATAAATTTTCATATTAATATTATTAATAAACTTACTTCATCTGTGTTTTGATGGTCATAGACTCATAACCTGTTGGACCGAGTCACATGAGGTGTCTTAAACTTTCACTGTCACATGATATGTCTGTGACGAAGTACAATTACACCAGTGTGATGTGCTCACTGCTAGTATAGTACTGCTGATTTATTTCCTATGATACATTGTCTGCAGGCACATGTGGTCTACCTATTTATCACACTCGTGAGCTCTGTTGACTTTTTTCTGATTCGTGTTGTATGTCTATTTTTGTCAACTCACCACTGTTATCAATATTTTCAGCCGTTGTTGTGGCTTCAACATTTTGAGAATGCATTGGAGTTGGCCATAATGGGACAGAGTCTCAGAAACTGTTTGCAGTGTAGTGTATCGCTCTTTCATTCTTAGCTTCATTTGTAGTTAGTACACTATGTAGGCTACGAGAGCACGGCATAGCCGTGGTCATCAGTATAGTTCAGCAATGTATCCTTTATTGTGTGTAGTTCAGTGATAAGTCATTACTCGTGATTGTTGTCTGTTTGTTGCAGATACATGAGTCGCTGGTGGAGTTGGATCGATTGTTTGCTGAGTTTGAGCTCAGGTGATAGATACTTCACCGTATTAATGCTTGCTGATGTTTATTGCTTTGTTAGTTCTGGAATGTAGTGATATGTAGAACGAATGAAGTAGCTTTTTGTTATTCGCAGCAGCTTAGCGAGTGGTAGTATTGTGCGTCTGTAAGGCTGAACTAATGTTTGTATATTTCTGCATATATGTTGATCTGTGTGCAGATCAACCCATTTTTGGTTTACCCATTTCTGAAACCAGAAATCTTCCAAAAATTAGAGACTGATCATGTAATTTTACCTGGTTTTGTTGCTTAATTTATCCTTTGAATGGAATTTTGTGCCGATCCATTGAAAGAAATAGTGACTAGAGCCCAAATCAGAATTAGCACACCTCAAAAATCTGATATGTACTTCTGGTTTGTCCCACTTACATGCATCGATCTGACTACATTTACAAACCATGTGACTGCAGACTTTGGTGAAAATCAGTAACTAATTGCCAGTTTGTTCACGAACACACAGAAAGACGGTCATAAGTCATTGAGAGTCGGTCCAGTGCACTGGATTGATGAAAACAAAGTGTCTGCAAGTGTGAGGAATCAACGTTGCCGTGTGTGGCTGTGTAGCTATGTCAGTGCGATGGTGCCAGTGAAAACAATGAAGGAGTACGACTTGATGCAGGACCTGACTGTTTTGTTTTGTGAAACTGTCGACAGGTGCGTTGTTTCTTCGTTACTTCGTCATTTAAATCTGCAAATCGGTTAAGTTCAGTAGATGATGTAAGATTGTAGCATATGAATGTTCAGTTAGGCATTACTGGATCTTGCTGCTTTGTAGGTAGTTAGTATGTCAGTAACTGGGTGAGCTATCCTGGAAATGTCAGGAAATTTTGCTGTTGTCAGGGAAATGCCACGGAATTGGCCTTTTGTCAGGAATGTCAGTGAAAAAACCTTACGAGACAAAACTGTTTTTAAAGAACAAAACATGTATTCAATAATTCATCAGTATTAATTGGTAGAATATTTGCAGTGGACGGGATAGAGAATGATACCAAATTTGTGGCTGCGTCAGGTTTTTTTACTTCTGGGTTATTTGAAGGCACTGTCACAGTTTGGGGTTGGGAATGTGTAAGTGTAGTATGCATAGGAGTGCCACGAAAAAGTAGGGAAATGTTAGGAAATTTTATATTGTCTGAAGAGTGATTAACGTGACATTATGATCTTTAGTAATTTTTTTTAATGTTACAGAGAATATCAGTAATTGAAATATTTATGCTTAAACTGTCACTAGATTTGCCTGTTTGTACACGACACATGTACTAAATTGGCAGAAGCTTACAGCGCTATGAATGCACTAATTCTGAGTTGTTTGCAATTGCCTGTGTAGGTGGATACGATCGCGGAGAGTGTTTAATTACAGTGGAATCATTTGATCTAACTAGCAACACATGGTCGCCTTTGAAGCCAATGTTGGTGGCGCGAGGAAGATTTGCCGTTGCCGAGATGAATGGATGTCTGTATGCTTGTGGTGGATCAAATGGGCAGATGGATCTGTGCTCTGTTGAATGCTACGATCCTCATACTGCCACGTGGACTTTGCTGCCTGATATGTCCATTCAGCGTTCATACGCAGGTTCATCTCAGCATTTTTCCCATGTGACTAACTAACATCGTTCCTGTTCACATGAGTGAATGATATTTTATCAGTCAATAGGAGTGTGACGTAGCCTACACTGTCAAATGAGATGAATAGAGCGCATTATTCCAGCTAGAGTTCTTAGTTCACAGAGTAGTGTACACTTACGCCGACAACACTCGCAGGTAAATTACTAAACAAGAAGCATTTGAAAAATGTTGGGCCCATTCGCCACTGCGAGATGCCTCACGTCCATTCACCAGGGGTCACTAGCGGTACTGTCGTGTGCCGCCTGCACATCGATGTCCACGACGACAACGCGTGACAGAGGGGACCGCTGTGGCCCCATGGAATGGGCCCAATAAGTTGCTGCAGTATTGACAGCAACAGCTCGCATCACCACTGAGCATGGATTGTTATTGTATTTACCAGGTGGCACTTATGTGTATCCCTGTGTACATGGTCCCATACCGGTAGGCTCACCCCAGTCTGTGTACTTATAAGTGTACCTCCATGTGCATGGTTCCATAGCAGTAGGCCCACACAAGTCTTCCCCAAGTGGCACCTTCAGTTGTTTTTGCATGGCTTGCAGTTTGTGTTAAATAAAGATTAGTTAAATTGATATATGTTTCTTTAAGTTTAGGTTGTATTTAAATGGATTTGAAATTTGAATTTTGTTGTCATTTTAATTGGGACTCAGTGTATATGCATGGTGTGGGTATGTCGAGGGTAGCAGTATCATTA